>Ga0163153_10000258_pt1 | contig 95937 bp, 85 predicted proteins | sample OliLakLV19MP6IB1_FD_148629 | JGI IMG/M metagenome (GOLD analysis project Ga0163153, IMG submission 148629) | Freshwater microbial mat bacterial communities from Lake Vanda, McMurdo Dry Valleys, Antarctica - Oligotrophic Lake LV.19.MP6.IB-1 | ecosystem: Environmental > Aquatic > Freshwater >...
GGAAGGTGCCGGCGGGGCAGGCTCGGGGGCGCAGCAGCCTGGCGCCGGCGCGGGTCCGCAGGCGGAGAGGAGCGTGATCGCGGCAACCAATCCCGGGGCGACCAATCCCAAAGCGGCAAGAGGGCTGTGGTACATGGAGCGCCTATGCGTCTGAGGACAGTCGGGTCGCTGCCTGAATAGCCGAGCGCGGGGGCAGGGCAAGTCCCCGGGTAAGCTGGCGGAGGAGCTGGGAGAGGGTAGATCAGGGGCGTGGCGCCGCCTGCTGCCTCCCTCTGGCCCCCTCCGTCTCGCGATAAAGGCGTCGCGATCCACCCCACCCACATGCGTGGCGGAGGCAAGGCGGCGGCGGTGTTTGCCTCCACCGGTCGCAGACCGGGGGAGGTGGCGCGCTGCGCAGCAGCGTGACGGAGGGGGCTATGCCTCGGCGGCGGTTTTCGACAGGCGCTTGCGCTCATTGGGGTCGAGATAGACCTTGCGCAGGCGGATGTTCTCAGGCGTCACCTCGACTAGCTCGTCGTCCTGGATGTAGGCGAGGGCTTTTTCCAGCGTCATGCGGATCGGGGTGGTGAGACGCACGGCCTCGTCCGTGCCCGACGCACGGACGTTGGTGAGCTTTTTGCCCTTAAGGACATTCACTTCGAGGTCATTGCCTCGGGTGTGCTCGCCGATGATCATGCCTTCGTAAACCTTGACACCGGGCTCGATCATCATCGGGCCGCGATCCTCGAGATTCCACATCGCGAAAGCGACTGATTCGCCCATTCCGTTGGAGATCAGCACGCCCGTGTGGCGGCCCTGGATGGTCCCCTTGTGCGGCGCGTATTCGTAGAACAGTCGGTTCATCACGGCGGTGCCGCGCGTGTCGGAAAGCAACTCGCCCTGATAGCCGATTAGGCCGCGTGTGGGCGCGTGGAAGACGAGGCGCGTGCGGCCAACGCCGGAGGGACGCATTTCCAGCAGGTCGGCGCGCCGCTCGGAGAGTTTCTGGACCACGACGCCGGAATGCTCGTCATCGACGTCGATGACGACTTCCTCGATGGGTTCGAGCTTCTGCTTCGTGGTCTCGTCGATTTTCATCACGACCTTGGGACGCGACACGCCCAGTTCAAAGCCTTCCCGCCGCATGGTCTCGATCAGAACGGCCAGCTGGAGTTCGCCGCGCCCTGCGACTTCAAAGGCGTCCGAGTCCGGGACGCGGTTGATCTTGAGCGCGACATTGCCTTCGGCCTCCTTCAGCAGGCGGTCCCAGATGACGCGGCTGGTGACTTTCTTGCCTTCGGTGCCGGCCAGCGGCGAATCATTGACCCGGAAGGTCATCGACAGTGTCGGCGGGTCGATCGGCTGGGCGGCCATGGGCTCGGTAACGGACGGATCGCAGATCGTGTCGGCCACCGTGGCCTTGGTGAGACCCGAGATCGAGACGATGTCGCCGGCCTTGCCTTCGTCGATCGGAGAACGGACGAGCCCCCGGAACGCCAGCACGCGCGACACGCGACCCTGCTCAATGACCTCGCCAGTGCGCGAGAGAACCTTCACGGTCTGGTTGGGCTTGACCGTTCCGGAATCGACGCGGCCCGTAAGGATACGGCCGAGGAAGGGATCGGCTGAGATCGTGGTGCCCAGCATGCGGAACGGTCCGTTGTCGATGCGCGGCGGGGGGACGTGACGCAGCACCGTCTCGAACAGGGCGTCCATGTTGTCGGTCTTGTCGGCCGGATCGAGGCTCATCCAGCCGTTCTTGGCGGACCCGTAGATGATCGGGAAATCGAGCTGCTCGTCAGTCGCGTCGAGATTGGCGAAAAGGTCGAACACCTCGTTGACCACCTCGTTGTGGCGCTCCTCGGCCTTGTCGATCTTGTTGACGCAAACGATCGGGCGAAGGCCGACTTTGAGGGCCTTGGAGACGACGAACTTGGTCTGCGGCATGGGACCTTCGGCAGCGTCAACCAGAACAATGGCGCCGTCGACCATGTTGAGGATGCGCTCGACTTCCCCGCCGAAGTCGGCATGTCCGGGGGTATCGACGATGTTGATCCTGTAATCTTTCCACACGACGGAAGTCGCCTTGGCCAAGATGGTGATTCCGCGTTCGCGCTCCAGGTCATTGGAATCCATCATCCGCTCGGTGGTGGCCTCATTGTCGCGAAACGAGCCGGACTGCTTCAGCAGGCAGTCAACAAGCGTTGTCTTGCCATGATCGACATGGGCGATGATGGCGATGTTGCGCATTTGCATGGTCGCGGACGCTTTTCGTCTCTGGGGAGGCTGGATTGCGCGCCCTCTACAGGGAATTGACCCCGAAGGCGAGGGGTGCAGGCGCCACAGAAGCGCGCGTGCGCGGAACGGCTGGGCGCGACCAGACGTTGGGCCTCGTAAGGATCAGTCCCATGAGCTACATCGCCAAACGTCTCGCGCCTGGAGAACAGGTCGCTGTGGAAGGCCGCTTCCACTGGCTGCAGTATGTTTATGCGTGGCTTGCCTTGATCGTGCTCGGAATCGTGGTGATCGGCGTCATCATCTGGATTCGTGAAATGGTCAGGCTTGCAACGACCGAATTCACGGTCACCAACCGGCGGGTCATGCTGAAGCAGGGCTTTTTCACGGTAAAGGTCGATGAGCTGACGCTGGGGTCGATCGAAGGCTCGCACATCGACCAGTCAGTCATTGGGCGGCTGTTCGGTTACGGCCGGCTGACCATACGCGGGCGAGGTGAAACGCAGATCCGGCTGCCGACGATGGCGAGACCCAGCCGTCTCAGGGCCGCGACCGAAGGTGCGCTGATGGCGGAGGAGGCGCGCCCAGCCGAGGTCATTCCCGTGGCGCCGCCGAACAAACAGGCGCTGCCGACTGGCAAGGCGCGGCGGGTCGGCAAGACGCGCGGGGCCGTGGGGTAGGCTTCCATGCGCAGCGCATCGATTCCAGGCTGAGTCAGGTTTATCTATCCCGGGAAGGTTTGAATGCCGATGGGCTCAAGCTGCCCATCCCGCAGAAGATAGACAGCCAGGCTCTCCATGCCCTGCGGGAACGAGAACAGCGGTACGTCTTCCGTGCGCATCGCCTGATAGGTCGATCGGTCGATCCATTCCTCGGGCATGAAGGGAAACTCGCCGCCCGGTCCACGCGCGCCGTCCGCCCATTCCGGAAGATCAGCCGTGGTGTCGAACATCTGGTTGTCTTGCCGTATCCACTGGCTCAAGGCGATTTCCATGGCCTGCCGGTCGGCAGCATCCTTGAGGCCGAAAATGTGCATCGCGGGCGATGACCAGGCCAGCAGTGGCGTGCCCTGCGGCGTGCGAACGACCAGGGCTGCGACCGCGTTTGGACAGGTTGGACCGAATGTCAGCGCCTCCGTCGCGAAGCCATTCCAATCTTCGTTGATTTCAGCGTCGCAGCCGGCGCTGGCCGAGGCCGCCTCGACAGCGGCGGTATCGGCTTCGGTCATGAGAGGCGATGTGGGTTCACACGCAGTCAGAAAGATCGCGAGAAGAGGCACGGCGAGAAGGCGCGTCATGACTTGAGGTCCTGTGCGGGAGCGGCTCTTTCGACCGTTGGGGGCAGACAAAGCCCAAAGTGTCATCGCGCACAAGTGCGCTGGCGCCACGCCCGGCGGAGGTCATCGCGAGTGTTGTGGGGCTGAACTCAATGGCGGGTTGACCTGGCCAGAGGAGGAATCCCGTTTCCGGAGGGGATCGTCGTGCGACCCCATCCGGACCGGCCGGCCCTAATTGCCGTTGCGCTGCTTGACTTCTTCTTCCTTGGCGGCCGAGCGGTCCTCGGCGTTCCATTCGACCGAGGGCGCGGCGCCGGTTGCATAACCCCTCGACTTCTGGGCCAGGCGGTTCATCGAATCAGACAGCTGGTCCTTGGACACGGCCATGTTGCGCGAGGAAGACTGCCCTACGCCCTCGGCGTCGTCGAAGTTCGAAAACTCCGCGCCCAGGAAAACAACTTCCCAGCCCTTGGCGCGCGCCCGGTCGAGCGCGGCTTTGGCGGAGGTCTTGGTCATCTCTTCGGACGAGTTTTCCTCGCCGTCGGTCATGATGACGATCACGGCTTTTTCCGGCCGGTCCTTTTCAGCCAGCGAGACGATGCGTCCGATGGCGTCATAAAGAGGAGTCATGCCGCGCGGAGTGGCGTCGGCGTCGGTGAGCTTCCTCCAGCGCGTTGCATCGACGCTTTCGCGGACGACGTCGAACTGGAAGCCGTCCTGCGAGTCGAAGACTGCCAGCGTGATGTCGGCGTTCACCTGCGGCCCTCCGTCGAGGGAGGCCAGCCCTTCGGCATAGGCGTTCACCGAGGAAACCGCTTCCTTCCAGATCGGCTCCATCGAGCCGGTGCGGTCGAGGAGGATATAGGAATGGAGGCTGGCGTCGGCGCGCGGCGCAGGCGCCTTGGCGTGGACAGGCGCGAAGAAGGAGATCGCTCCGGCGGCGAGAACGGCCGCGAGAGCGGTGGCCAGTATGGTGCGGGCGGGGTTCATGCTCAAAGTCCTCAAGGAGGCAGTTTCGGAGTTCGCAACTCTACTGGCGGCTTAACGAGGCGAGGCTGTCGACGCGATACGCAAGCTCGCGCTGGTCGGAACGATCAGCTCCGATCGGCGGCGGGGCCATGCGCGCGGGCGTGGTCAGGGGTGCGTGGGAGTTCGTTGAAACGAAGGGCAGCGGCGCGCCCGAAGCCGCCAGCGTGACGAAGGCCACGACGAAAGCCGAAAGTGCGAGGCGCAGGCTGTTCTTCACGTCGGTCCCCTCTTCCGGACACGAAACCTGACGGCTTCGTGACCTGAGTCAGGCTGGGCGGGGATTGAGGCCGTGCGGGGGCGCAAAAGCGGGCGAAACGCGGATAATGCGAGGTCGTGTAAAGGCGCCGACCCGGAGCGACCCGCCTCAGGTGAGGTTCAGGATGATGATAAGACCCACGACGATCAGGTAGGCGAGGGTGGTCAGGTAAGCCAGCGCCGGGCCGCCCCGCGCCAGTCGCTCTAGGGCGCCGGGCGCTCCCCGGACCAAGCCGACATCATCGACCCGGGTTGAGCGCACAAGCAGGCTCACGACGAGTAGTATGAAGGCGTAGGACGCCAGGTAGACCTGATCAAGCATCAGCAGATAGCCGACTTCCGGCAGGCCGCCTCCCGCGCTGAGCTGCAGCGCCACCAGGGTCAGCAGCGCCGTGATCGACAGCCCGATCCGGGCGTCGACATGCGCGGGGTCGAGCACCAGGGCTGCGGCGGCGACCAGTAGGATGATCAGGATGGGCAGGAAAGTCTTGATGACGCCGGAGAGGAGAGGCCGCCTGATCGGAATAGAAATGATGGCGCGCGAGTATGGCAAGGCGGCAGGGTTGGCGAGGTCGCCGAAGGCGGTGGGATAGGCCTTGCTGATAATCCTCATGCCCGGCTCTCCGAAACTGTAGCCGGGAAGCTGCACCGAGGGATTGATCGAGACTTCATCGACGACATAGCGGAGGCGGTCGGCGGTATAGTCCTGATCCTCGATCTCGATCATCAATTCCTGATTGTCGAACGGATAGGTGCGCACGGAAAACTTCGTGGCGAACGGACCATGATGACGAAAAAGCTCGTAGCTGGACCCGTCCGGTTGCGGCTGAGGCGCGTCATAAAGGGCCGTCCTCACATGATCGTCCGGCGCGGCGACATTCATGAACTCGAACGAGGCGCCCGGCGTGATCGTCGGGTCGGCGTCGCGAAACCAGATATAGAGGTCAGCCACGAACGTGTGGGTGCGCAGATCGATCGCCTGGATGTCGTTGATGTAAACGCCGATGCTGACGGGAGTCCCGGCGACGGGAGACGCCTGCGGTGAAGCGGGAAGGCCAAGGCCAAACGCGATCGCCGCCAACACCACGAAACGGCGGGCAAGTTTCAGCATCCCGGACATGGCGCGGTCTCCTGAGCGGTGGGTTAGCGGGGCGTCGTCTTGGGGCTCGCGTGAGGCTCGCCCGGACCAGGCTTGGCCCGGCGTTTGCGCGAAGCAAGATTGAGAGCCTCGACAAAGGCGGAGAAGGCCATCGCGGCGTAGACATAACCCTTGGGGACGTGGATGCCGAAGCCGTCCGCGATCAGCACCATCCCGATCATTAGCAGGAAGCCCAGCGCCAGCATGACCACGGTGGGGTTGGCGTTGATGAATCGGGAGAGAGGTCCCGACGCCACCAGCATGACGATAACGGCCGTGACGACGGCGACGACCATGATGGGCAGATGGTCGGTCATGCCCACGGCGGTAAGGATCGAATCGATCGAAAAGACGATGTCGAGGATCAGGATCTGGACGATGGCGGCGCTGAAATTCATGCTGACCTTGCCGGCCGTGGGCGCCGCATGGTCCTCGTCAGGGCTCATGGTGTGGTGGATCTCCGTGGTCGCTTTCCAGACCAGGAAGAGGCCACCGGCGATGAGAATCAGGTCACGCCAGGAGAAGGCCGTCTCGAATTGCGGCTCACCGCGCTCGATCGGGCCGGTAATGCCGAGATCGAAGACCGGCATGGTGAGGCCGACGATCCAGGCGAGCGTCGCCAGCAAGAGCAGACGCATCACCAGCGCCAGCGTGATGCCGATGTTGCGGGCCCTTGCCCGTTGCGCCTCCGGCAACTTGTTGGTGAGGATCGAGATGAAGATGAGGTTGTCGATGCCGAGCACGATCTCCATCACCACCAGCGAGATCAGGGCCGCCCAGGCGGCCGGATCGGTCAACAATGTGGCGATCTCGCCCATCTAAGCGCTCCTTCGGTTTCGGGATTTGTCTAGAGCACGATCGGTCGATGCGGAACTGCCAAAGCGTGAGATTCTGTCGGGACCATCGGTTCCGCCCGGAGGATTCTAGTCGAGCTTCAGGCGCATGAGGTATTCGTCGTCTACCGTCTCACCCACATGGAATTTGTACGACCCCAAGGTCTCGAAGCCGCGACTCTCGTAGAGCGCGATCGCCCGCTCGTTGGATTGCCAGACGCCGAGATAGAGGTTCTTCGCTCCGCGCTGTCGGGCGCGCTCGATGGCCCAGGTCAGCAGAATGCGGCCCGCGCCAACTCCCTGGCGCACCTGGTAGACATAGACACGATGGAGCTGCAGCGCCGGTTCCGGGCCGATGTCCAGGGGCAGCTTGCACGGTCCGATCTTGCAATAGGCGGCGATGCGCCGGCCGGCGAAGGCGATGCGCACCTCGACCTGGGGATCCATCAGGTCTGTCGTCATGGCGTCGATACTATAGGTCTCCTCGACGAAGCGCTTGAGGTCGGCCGGCGGGTAAAGGTGGCCAAAGGTTTCGATGAACGTGTCCCGGCCGATGTCGGCGAGATCGGCCGCATCATTGACGCGGGCGTCGCGAAACGTCATCTCGCGGTCGACCACGGTCAGATCCTATGGCTTGAGCGGCGGATTGTCGGTCTGGCAGGAATAGACGAAATCACGCACGGCGTCGCCCAGCAGGACGAGTTTGGCAAGTGACCAGACTCCCGTCTTGTCGAAGGCGTCAACCGGCTCGGTCAGCCGGGCGGCGAGGGTCCGGCGCGGCGCGATCCATTCCTTGACCAGTGCGTGCGCGGCCTGGCGGTCCATCCCTGCGGGGGTGGCACCCTGGCGCTGGGCCCAGGCGATCGCCGAGGCGGCCAGCTCGCTCTGCTGGCGCGGCAGGTCATCGGCCACGCGCTGAAGCGCAAGCCGGTCCCAGTGATCGTGAGGCTCTATGTCCCGGGCTGCCGCGCGCACGCGGTCGAGGCCAAGCTGCAGTCCGACTTCATGCTGGATGAAGGCCGAGCCCGCCAGCGGCCAGTTCATCCTGTCCGCGATGTCCACGGTCTCTCGCGCCGAGGCCAGCGCCCGAACGAGGGCGACATCGCGAGAGATATCCTCGGGCGCGCCGGCGGCGCGGTATCGGTCCGAGCGCGCCTGCACGCGCGACAGCACAAGCGGCGAGAGCGCAGTCGGCAATAGCGCACGCACCTCGCCGACCTTGTCGCGGTATCGGGCGATGACGGCCCCGGCGGATGCGGCGTCCGTCATCTTGGGGTCGCCCGCGAAAGCACTGGCCAGCATCCGCAGGTTGGCGGACGTTTCCGCCAGCATCATGATCTGCGCCGAGGCGGGAGCGTTGCCGTCCAGCGCGTTGATGCGGTCGAACAGATCGTCGAAATGGAAAACCGCGTAAGCTGCCTCGACGGCCTGCACCAGCGCTCCCGCATCGATCCCCTCGGCGTCGCGCTTCAGCGCGACGAAAGTGGGGCCGACCATGTTGACCACCCGATTCGACAATACGGTGGCGATGATCTCGCGGCGCAGCCTGTGCCGGCTCCGCGCCGCCGCGAACCGCTCGAGCTGATGGGGGAAATAGCCTGCAAGCAGGCTTTCGAAACTCGGATCGTCCGGCGCGTGCGAGGCAATCAGGGATGAGAACAGGTCGAGCTTGCCATAGGCCATCAGAACTGCAAGTTCGGGCCGGGTGAGGCCGAGGGATGCCTCCCTCAACTTGCGAAAACCTTCCGCCGCCGGAAGCGCCTCGACCTCGCGGCTGAGCTTTCCGCGCGCCTCCAGCTGTTCGATGAAGCGCTCATGGCTGTCCAGATCGGCGTCCGCAGCGTCCTGCATGACGCTCAGGGCGCCGGTCTGGTCGTAATTGTCCTGCAGTACGTGGCGGGCGACCTCGTCCGTCATGGTTTCGAGCAGGGCGTCGCGCTCGCCGGCGGCCAGCGCGCCCGAGGCGATGGCCTCGGCCAACAGGATTTTGATGTTGACCTCGTGGTCGGAGCAATCGACGCCGGCCGAGTTGTCGATCGCATCGGTGTTGATGCGCCCGCCCGCCCGCGCAAACTCGATGCGGCCGGCCTGCGTGACTCCCAGATTGGCGCCTTCGGCGATGACGCGCGCCTTCACGTCCTTCGCATCGACGCGAAGAATGTCATTGGCCTTGTCGCCGACATCGCCATGCGACTGGTGCGACGCCTTGATGTAGGCGCCGATGCCGCCGAACCAGAGCAGGTCCACAGGCGCCGTCAGCAAGGCGCGGATCAAAATGTCGGGCGAGACCGCCGCGTCCGGAAGGCCGGACATGGCCCGCATCTCGTCACTGAGAGGTATGGCTTTCGCCGAGCGCTCAAACACGCCGCCGCCCTTTGAAATGAGGGGGGCGGAGTAGTCCGCCCATGACGAGCGCGGCAGGTCGAAAAGTCGCTGACGTTCGTTGAATGAGGCTTCGAGGTCGCTCGGGTCGGGATCGAGAAAGATGTGCATGTGGTTGAAGGCGGCAAGCAGGCGTATGGCCTTCGACTGCAGCATGCCATTGCCAAAGACGTCGCCGGCCATGTCCCCGATACCCACGACGCTGAACGGGGTCGCCTGCGCGTCCTGGCCCATCTCGCGGAAGTGGCGCTTGACCGCCTCCCAGGCGCCGCGCGCGGTGATTCCCATTTTCTTGTGGTCGTAGCCGGCCGACCCACCCGACGCGAAGGCGTCGCCAAGCCAGAAGCCAGCCTCGGCGGAAAGGCCATTGGCGATGTCCGAGAAGGTGGCCGTGCCCTTGTCGGCGGCGACAACCAGATAGGGATCGTCGCCGTCCCAGACGACGAGACGGTCGGGACGGACCGGCTGGCCGTCGACGAGGTTGTCGGTGATCTGCAGGAGAGCGCCCACAAAGGTCTTGTAGGCGGCGATTCCCTTGGCCTGAATGTCCTCGCGGGTTCCGCGCGGCGGGAGGTTCTTCGGAAAGAACCCGCCCTTGGCTCCGACAGGCACGATGACGGCGTTCTTGACCTGCTGGGCTTTCACGAGCCCCAGCACCTCGGTACGAAAATCGTCGCGCCGGTCCGACCACCGCAGGCCTCCCCGGGCGACGGCTCCAAAGCGGAGGTGCACGCCCTCCACCTCTGGCGACCAGACGAAAATCTCGCGAAAGGGCCGCGGCGCCGGCAGGGGCAAGGCCTCCTCGCTTGCGATTTTCACGGCGATGTGGCGATCCGGACGGCCGGTCGCGGCGGAAAGATAGAAATTGGTCCGGAGGGCCGCCCGCACCAAAGCCGCGAGGCGCCGCAGCACACGATCGGCGTCGAGCGTCGATACGGCTTCGAGCTGTTGGTCGAGACGCGCGACAATGGGTTGCATGGCCGCGCGGCGGACGTCCAGGTCGCCTGGCAGGTCGGGGTCGAACTTGGCGGCGAAGAGCTGGAGCAGGTTGCTGGCGATCTCCGGATGGTCGCGCAGGGCGGCGACCTGGACGAGTTCGGACGGATCGAGCCCCGACTGTGCGCGCCACCGGCCTAGGGTGCGAAGGAGAGCCGCCGAGCGCCAGTCAACGCCCAGCGCGACGACGAGACTATTGTAGCGGTCATTCTCGGTCTCTCGGGCCCAGACGGCTTCGAAGGCCCGCTCGAAGCGGGCGTCGAGACGTTTCTGGCCGGATGGGCGATCGAGGGTCATGTTGTGCACATAGACGGTGCGCTGATCTGCCAGGTCCGGCGCGGCGAAACGAATAGGGTAGCCAACCTCCGCGCGGGCCCGCAGCCCCATGTTTTCCAGCACGGGTACGATTTCAGAGAGGTCGAGCGCCTCGTCGGGATGATAGATTTTCACCAGCGCGACATGCGCCGAGAAATCCGACCCCCAGGTCCGCACCCTGAGGGCCGGGCCGGACGCCAGGGTCGCGACAACGGCAAGGTCGGCCAGGCCTTCCTCGGGCGCAAAGGCTTCCTTGTATGCGGCCGTGAAGCGGGCGGATTCAATCAGCGGCAGGGCGACGTCGGCGCCGCGCGCCGCGCGGCCAAGGGCGTCCTCCCATGTCTCGAACAGGCGTCGCATCCGCAGATCGAGTTCATCCTCATCCGGTTCGGGATGGCCGCGGCTCAGGCCGACGATGAGATGGACGCGCGCCAGCGGCCCGTCGCCGAAACTGGGATAAAAGGCCGATGTGCGTCCGCCATAGGCGTCGGCCAGAATGCGGTGGGCGCGGGTGCGCAAGTCCGAATTGTAACTGTCGCGTGGCACGAAGAGCAGTGCCGAGACGTAGCGGTCGAAGCGATCGCGGCGAATGAAAATCTGGGTTCTCGGACGAATCTGGAGGTGCAGCAGGCCAAGCGCGATGCGGCTGAGATCGGCCTCGGAAATCTGGAAGAGTTCGTCGCGCGGATAGGTCTGAAGCACCGCGTCGAGCCGCTTCATCGAGAAGCGCGACCCTCGGGAGTGCGCCGCCTTCACACGAGCGATCTTGCGGCGGATGAGCGGCACTTCGGTTGCCGCGTGCGTGTACGCGTCGGACGTGAACAGGCCGACGAACCGTGTTTCGCCGGTCACGTCTCCTCGAGCATCATATCGTTTGACGCCGATATAGTCGGCGTGGGCATGGCGATGAACACGCGAAATGAAACTCGCCTTGGCGACGATGATCGGCGAAGGCTCGTTCAGGAAGGCTCGGATGCCTTCCGTCAGGATGGTGGGTTCGGCGATACGAGACAGCACATCGCGGGACGGGTCACGCAGAATGCCCAGCCCGGAAGCGGTGTCGACGACAGGCTCCTCGGCGGCCAGTTCGCCTCCTGGGCCAATTGCGAACGTGTAGTCGCGGGCGCCGAGAAAGGTGAAGTTTTCCGCCGCCAGCCATGAAAGAAACGCGCGCGCCTCGTCGATTTCCTCGGCGCTGCGTTCTGGGGTCACGCGCAGACCCAGGAGCGAGTTGGCGGCCGCAGCCATCCTCGCGCTCATCGCCTCGTGGTCTGCATTGACCACGGCGACGTCGGCGAAGGTTTCCGCCAGCCGGCTGTGCAACGCCTTGCGACGCGCTGTGTCCTGCGGAGGGAGATGGATCTGAATGAGGGAGCGCGGTCCGAGGGATCCTTCAATGACCGGATGCAACACGGCCCGCACTTCTACCCTGGCCTGCTGGCAGGCCGCGATCGCGCTGTCCACGAGGAAGGCCATGTCAGGCCCCGCGATCTCGACGACGTCAAGATCGAGCGGGTGGCCCTGATCGTCGAAAGCCTCGCGGACCCGGATCCGTCGTTCAGCGGGGTCCCGCCCACTTTCGTTGAATCGCCAGAGGTCGAGGGCGAGGATCGCCGCGTCCTGCACGGTGAGGGCGACGAAGTCCTCCGTGCGGGAGTCGGCGTGGAACTGCTCCAGAAAATCCGACGGCGCCCCGGGGTGGAAGCGCTCTTCTCCGGACTTCGTGACGGCGCCGACGGCGGCGAGGAAGCTTTCCCATGAAAATGCGAGTTCGGATGCTTGCGTCAAACCGTATCCCCGCGCACGGCGCACTCGGCAAGTATGTACTGCGTCGCGTGAGAGCTAGACGGGTGCGGGGTGGTCAAGCAAGCAGGCTTTTGTGAATTGCTCGACGCAGGTGAAGCCACTGGGGACGAGCCGGCAGCGGCGGAGCGCTCTCCGCAAGCCGTTTTCATGCGATCGTCATCGTGTCGTGACGCGCCTTGCCATCCAGCCGGCTGGTCAGGTCCGCCGGAAGGCTCGCCGGCCGCCCTCCGGGATTGCCGTCGGCCGAAAGCAGGATCGCGATCCATCGTGCGCCCGGCACCTGCGCCAGAAGGATCATGACCAGGACCGTGAGCGGCGCGGACAGAAACATTCCCGGCAGACCCCAGAGGGCGCCCCAGATCGCCAGAGAGAGCAGCACAACGAGGGCGGAGATGTTCAGACTGTCGCTGGTCATGCGCGGACCGACGAAGTTGCCGATCGCGAACTGCCAGACGCTGACACCGATGAATACCGCGAGCGCGCACCACATCGGGTCGTCCGGCATGTAGCCAGGCCAGTCCGGCTGCGCGATGGCGAACAGCGCCGGCAAGACCGGCGCGATGAAGGAGCCGATCGTCGGGATGTAGTTGAGGAAGAATATGACGAACGCCCAGAAAAGCGCATTGTCGAGCCCGAGACCCAGCATCGTGATGTAGGTGAGCAGCGTGGTGATGATGCTGAGCACCGTCTGTACCCAGAGATACTGTTCCATGGTCCGGCGGACGTCGATGCCCATCAGCCGCGCGCGTTCGCGCGATTCGAAATCGAGGAAGATGTTGTCGAGTTTCCTGGAGAATGTCGTCGAGCTCAGATAGAGAAAACCGACATAGATCAGGATGAGGAACAAGTCGCCCGCCAGTCCCTGGACGGATGCAAGCGCGGGCTCGACAAACCGGACCGTGGCGCCGCTGAAGATCAGGGCCGACAGTTTCGGCGCGTCGTCGAGGCCGAGCATCGCGTAGACCCGCTCGATCAGCGTGTTGATGCGCGCCTCGTAGAGGTCGGACTTCCCGGCGAACTCCACCACCGCCCCTCTGAGAACGCCAATGAAGATGATGACGCTGACGACGACGATTGCGACGGCGAGGACGTGGGACATCCAGACAGGGAGTTTCGGCAGCGGCTTGCGGATGGAGCGGGCGAGGGCTTCCATGACCAGCCAGACGAAAATGGCGAGTGCGAACGGCGCGAGTATATCGGCTGAGACGTAGAGGCCGAAGGCGATGGCCGTCGTGGCGATGACCCAGACGCCGACGGTCATGTAGCCGCGATTGGGCTGGGTGCGAGGCTGGATCATGCCGCACACTTAGAACCGGACCGGAATTATGCAAAGAGGCCGGGGCCCGCTGACCAGCAACCGCCCCCTGGGCGCATAACACAGGCGTAATGTTCCCGGCCGGATTTTGCGATCCTCCCCACGCCCATCTGGCCGCGCCGTGCTTCGTATGCAACTTGATGGCGCCGAACGGCCCTTCTAGCCTGCGGTGCGTTCTGGAGGCCGGATCATGACCGACAGCATTTTTCTCGGCGGTGGCGGGGCGGGACACGACCGGCCCCAGTCGCTTCTGCTCGCGCGGGCCAACCGGCACGGTCTGGTGGCGGGAGCGACCGGCACGGGCAAGACCGTGACGCTGCAGATCATGGCGGAGCAGTTTTCGGCGGCAGGCGTTCCGGTGTTCTGCGCCGACGTGAAGGGAGATCTGTCCGGGATCTGCATGGCGGGAGATCCCCTGGGCAAGCTCCACGGAAAGCTGTCCGAGCGGTCGCAGGACATCGGCGCCGGTGATCTGACCTACAAGGCGGCGCCGGTCATCTTCTGGGACATCTATGGAGAGCGCGGCCATCCGATCCGGGCGACGATTTCCGAAATGGGTCCGCAGCTGCTGGCGCGCCTACTGCAGCTCAACGACACGCAGGAAGGCGTGCTGACGATCGCCTTCCAGTACGCCGACGACAATGATTTTCTGCTGCTGGACTTCAAGGATCTCCGGGCGCTGCTGGCGCACATCTCGACCATCGCGCCCGAAATCCAGAAGACGTACGGCAATGTCGCTGCAGCCTCGGTCGGCGCCGTGCAAAGACAGCTGCTCATTCTGGAACGGGAGGGGGCGGAGACGTTTTTCGGGGAGCCGGCGCTGGAGCTGCGCGATTTCATGCGCACGACGACGGACGGGCGAGGCTATGTCAACGTGCTCGACGCCACCAGGCTGATAAATTCGCCGAAACTCTACTCGACCTTTCTGCTGTGGCTGCTGGCCGAGCTCTTCGAGCAGCTGCCGGAAGTCGGCGATCCCGACCGGCCCAAGCTGGTCTTCTTCTTCGACGAGGCTCACCTCCTGTTCAGCGATGCGCCGCGCGCGCTGGTCGAGAAGATCGAACAGGTGGTGCGGCTGATCCGGTCGAAAGGCGTGGGCGTCTATTTCGTTACGCAAAATCCGCGCGACCTGCCGGAGACAGTGCTGGCGCAGCTGGGTTCACGCATCCAGCATGCGCTGAGGGCGTACACCCCGACCGAGCGCAAGGCGGTCAAGTCGGCCGCGCAAAGCTTTCGGCCCAATCCCGCCCTCGACACCGAGGCGACCATCACCGAGCTGGGGACGGGGGAGGCGCTGGTTTCGACGCTTGATCTCAAGGGCGCGCCGACCATGGTCGAGCGCACGCTGATCCGGCCGCCCTCGTCCCGGATGGGTCCGTGCACGGACGCCGAGCGAGAGGCGGTGCAGACCCTCAGCCCCGTCTCAATGAAGTATGACGGCTCGATCGACCGCGACTCGGCCTACGAAATCCTTCGGCGGCGCGAGCAGGGGGCGGTGCGCGAGGCGGAGCGGCAGGAGGAGAAGGAAGCGGCCGAGGCGGCGCGGGCGCGCAAGGCCGGAACCGGTTCGAAAACGCCCGTCCGGCGCCGATCGACGCGGCAGACTCCGACGGAGGCGGCGACCAACACCTTCATGCGCACGGCGTCGCGCGAGATTACCCAATACATCTTCCGCGGAATTTTCGGCTCGCGGAAGAGGTAGGCGGAGAAACGGTTGTCCACATGGCCGGGGTTATGGGCGCTGTCAAAGACCAAATGTTAGACGCACTTCAGGGTCCGACCGCCCACCAGAGTGCGGCGGCACAGGCAGCCGTGATCGCAATGCCAGCCAGTAGCCAGACCCAGCCTGCCGATTTGAGGGGTGCGGGCGGCGGCGCTGGAGCCGCCGCCCGCGCGATGGCGGCGTCCAGCAGGTCCAGTGTGGCGGGAAGCTTGCGCAGGCGCCGAAGGCCGGCGCTGACCGCTTCGAGCGCCGCCTTGCGCACGCCCTCCGGACCAAATTCGCGGCGCGTCCAGCGGTCCACGATGGGCTGGGCCGCCCCCCAGATGTTGTGGGCTGGGTCTATGGCGCGGGAGACGCCTTCGACCTGCACCATGGTCTTCTGCAACAGGATCAGTTCGGGGCGCAGATGCATGCCGAACTGGTGGGTGATGTCGAGCAGCTGGATGAGCACCCGGGCCATGGACAGGTTGGAGGCGTCCTTGCCGAAGATCGGCTCGCCCACTGCCCTGAGCGCCTGCGCGAACTCGTCCATCGAGTGATCGGAGGGGACATAGCCGGCCTCGAAATGGACCTGGGACACGCGCTTATAGTCCCGCTTCAGGAAGCCGGAGAGAATCTCGGCGAGGAACAAACGTTCATTTGGGCCGATCCGTCCCATGATGCCGAAATCGACGACCGCCAGGCGGCCGTCGGCGGCGAGGATCATGTTTCCTTCGTGAAGGTCTGCATGGAAGAAGCCATGGTCGAGCGCGCTCGCCAGAAAGCCCCGCGTGATGCGGTTGGCGAGGTCGGGACGGTCGACGCCGTCCAGGACATCGGGGTCGGTAAGGCTTTTCCCCCAGATCCATTGCGTGGTGAGAACGCGGCGGCTGGTGCGTTCCCAGTCGACAGCGGGCGCAAACACATAGCCGTCGATCGCAGCGATCTCGGCGAATTCCGATGCGGCGCCAGCCTCGAAGCGCAGATCCATTTCGCGGGTCAGGGAGCGGGCCATCGTCTCGACGAAAGCGACGGGCTCCATGCGCTTGACGTCGGCCGGGCCCCTGGCGCCGGCAAGGCGGGCGGCGCGGCGCATGGCCCGGAGATCTCGCTGGATGTCGCGTTCGACACCTGGCCGCAGGATCTTGACGGCCCATGCGCCCTCGGGGGTTTCGAGCCGGTGCACCTGGGCGACGGAGGCGGCGGCGATGGGGGCGCCAAGGCCGGGAAAGAGAACCGTGTAACCCTCGCCGAATTCCTCGCGCAGGGTTCTCTCGACATGGGCTCTGGAAAAGGGCGGCAGCGCGTCCTTGAGACGGCCCAGATCACTGGCCGCCTCCATGCCGATGACGTCGGGTCGCGTCGCCAGGAACTGGCCGAGCTTGATCCAGGCCGGCCCCAGCTTTTCTAGGGCGGCGGCGAAGCGCTGACCCGGCCGCCGTCCGCGCTTTCCGCCGCCTGGCAGGGCGCGGAGCACCGCGCCGGGCAGCCGGGCGAACCACGGGATGCGGTTGCGGTATTCCGCCGGCGCGATCACGTCGTTGCGGGCCATCACCGCGCCGGCGCGGGCGAGGCGCAGATAGTCGGAGACGGCGTCCAGCATCCCGCTACACCTGGCCCATCAGACGGCCCAGCCCATGTGAAGGGCGGCGACGCCGGCGGAATAGCTGACGACCGAAACCTGGCCAAAGCCAGCGTCGCGGATCCTGGCGGCGAAAACCTGCCGGCTCGGAAACCGGCGAATGGATTCGACGAGATACTGATAGCTCTCGCGGTCGCCGGCGACGAACTCGCCGATCGCCGGAATGGCGACGAACGAGTACCGGTCGTAAATCTCCTGCAGCACGCCATGGCTGAGATGCGAGAATTCGAGGCACGCGAAGCGGCCGCCCGGTTTCAGCACCCGGCGGAACTCGCGCAAGGCCGCGTCGATGTCGACGACATTGCGGATCCCGAAAGAGATCGTCACGGCGTCCGCGACGCGATCGGCGAAGGGCAGGCGGGCCGCGTCGCAGGCGATGCGCGGCATGTCATGGCCGGACGATTTCTGTCCCGCATTCAGCATCGCTTCGTTGATGTCGGAGACGATGGCGATCGCGTTCGGCGCAACGCCGCGCCGGCGGGCGACGGCCCCGGCCCGCTTGAGAAAAGCGCGGGCGATGTCTCCCGTGCCGCCCGCGACGTCGATCAGGACCTCGTTCGGGCGGGGATTGAGGCGGGCCATCATGTTGGCCTTCCAGACCCGGTGGACGCCCGCCGACATGAGATCATTCATCAGATCGTATCTCGACGCGACCGACGCGAACACGCCCTTGACGCGACGGGATTTTTCTTGCCGCGTCACATCCTGGTAGCCGAAGGAGACCGTGTCTTCGTCCATGGCTTTCCATGCTGGCGATCCGTTGGGCCGAGCATAGGCGATGCTCGGTCCAAGGGCTATATGCAGCGGCAATGCCCGAGCTTCCGGAAGTCGAGACGGTTCGACGCGGCCTCGCCCCCGCGATGGAGGGGAGGCGGATCCTGCGCACCGAAATGCGGCGGGCGGACCTGCGATTCCCTTTTCCGGAGAATTTCGTCGCGCGGGTGTCCGGCCAGAAGGTCAACGCGCTCGGTCGGCGGGCGAAGTATCTCACCGCCGCGCTTTCGGCCGGCGAAACGCTGATCATGCACCTTGGCATGACCGGCCGGTTCACGGTGGCGGACAGGCGGTTGGGGGAATTCGTCCATGAGACCGGCGCCGATCCAAAACACGATCACCTGGCGTTCGACATGGAGGGCGGTGGAAGGATCACGTTCAACGATCCTCGCCGGTTTGGTTTCGTGGAGCTGTGGCCGACGGCAGAGCTGGACGCCTATCCGGCATTCGCGGACATGGGCCCCGAGCCTAACTCCAACCGGTTTTCGGGGGCGTATCTGGGCAGCGCGTTTCGGGGAAGGAAATCGCCGGTCAAGGCGGCATTGATGGACCAGGGCGTGGTCGCCGGGCTGGGCAATATCTATGTGGCCGAGGCGCTGTTCCGGGCCGGCGTCAATCCAAGGAGGGTGGCTGGATCGATTAGCGCCGCGCGCCTCGAAAGGCTGGCCGCGGCGGTCCGGGAGGTGATCACCGAGGCGATCGACGCTGGCGGGTCGTCGATCAGCGACTTTGCCGGTGCAGGCGGCGAACGCGGGGCGTTTCAGCACCGTTTCCGGGTCTATGACCGGGAGGGGGAGGCATGCCCGACGTGCGCGAAGCCGGTGAAACGCCTGGTCCAGTCGGGCCGGTCGAGCTTTTACTGCGGGAATTGCCAGAGGTGAGGCCGGAAGCGAGCAAGAGGTGAGGGACGAAGCAGCTTTCGTAGGCTGGCGGGGACACGTGACGGAGGGCGGCGAGTCGTCTAAAGCTTGAGGGTCCGCGCCGGTGCGGCTGCGCTTCAGGCTTTACCATGCGCCTTGGACTTTTTCTCGCCGCCGCAATCCTGTGTGCAATGCCGGCGTGGGCGTCTGACTTCCTCGCGGCGATCGAGGACATTCCGTTGATGGACGGATTCACCGAGACGGTCGAGCCGGTGGTGTTCGAAAGCGGGTTCGGGCGGCTGGTGCGGACGACTGCGACGGGCCAGGCTTCCCCCGATGCGATTGAGCGTTTCTACATCGCGGCGTTGCCCGCCCTCGGATGGACTCGGGTCGGGGATCTCTCAAGGTTTGTCTTTGAACGCGAGACCGAACGCCTGACGATTGGAATCAGGGAGCCTAGGTCTAGCCGTCCTGTCGAAGTGAGGTTCGAGCTTGTCGTGAAGCTCGCCCCGTCCGCGCTGCCGGAGTAGGTCTTCTGTTCTGGCGCGTCCCGGCATCCCTGGAGGATCACGATGACCTACGAAAACCTGCTGATCGAAATCGACGGACCCGTCGCCATTATCACGCTCAACCGGCCTGATGCGCTGAACGCGTTGAACGACAGGCTGGTCAGCGAACTGGGCGAGGCGCTGAACGCCTTCGAGCGGGACCCAGCCGTCGGCTGCATTGTGCTCACCGGCTCGCCCAAGGCGTTCGCCGCCGGCGCCGACATCAAGGAGATGCGAGGCCAATCCTACATGGACGCCTATGGAAATGATTTCATCACCCGCAACTGGGAGCGGGCGTCGACCGTGCGCAAGCCGATCATCGCGGCAGTGGCGGGGTATGCGCTGGGCGGCGGGTGCGAGCTCGCCATGATGTGCGATTTCATTCTCGCGGCCGACACCGCGAAGTTCGGGCAGCCGGAGATCAATCTCGGCATCATGCCGGGCGCTGGCGGAACCCAGCGGCTCACGCGCTTCGTCGGGAAGTCCAAGGCGATGGAAATGTGCCTGACAGGCCGGATGATGGACGCCGCAGAGGCGGAGCGCGCGGGTCTCGTCTCGCGCGTGGTTCCGGCTGCCGACCTGATGACGGAAGCCAGGAGTGTCGCTCGAAAGATCGCCTCCCAGTCGCGTCCGATCGCCATGATGACCAAGGAGAGCGTCAACGCGTCCTACGAAACGATGCTGCGCCAGGGCGTGATGTTCGAGAGGCGGCTGTTCCACTCGATGTTCGCGACCGATGATCAAAAGGAAGGCATGGCGGCCTTTGCGGAGAAACGACCGGCGAACTTCTCCAATTCGTAGGCAGGCCGGCGAATACAGGGCGAAGACCAGGGGCCGCCGCGCCTGCTGCAATCCGTGATCGAACCTTCGGCTGAATCCGCCTGCCAGCGAATTGACCTCATTCCCAGCCGCTGTTATGACGCCGCTCCCCCAGCCTGCGGGTCACTTTTCGCAGCGGCGGAGAGCCCTACAGTAAGAGAGAAAGACCAATGGCCAATACGAAATCCGCCAAGAAAATGGTGCGCAAGATCGCCCGGCGGACTGAGGTCAACAAATCGCGGCGCTCGCGCGTGCGCACTTTTGTGCGGAAAGTCGAGGAAGCCATAGCTGGCGGCGACCAGTCGGTGGCGATCGAAGCGCTGAAGGCGGCCGAACCCGAGATCATGCGCGGCGTGCACAAGGGTGTGCTCCACAAGAACACCGCTTCGCGCAAGGTTTCCCGGCTGGCCGCCCGCGTCAAGAAGCTAGCCTGACCGCCGGATTTCTTCGTTCAACAACAACATTCCAGCACTGAGTTTCGTCGCCGGCAGCAGGTCCAGCGCCGCGAAATTGTGTACCGGCATTGATCCGTGTGCAGCTGAATCACCCCTTCACCCCGCAACAAACAAGCAAAACTTAATCTGGCGAATTTCCAGATATTTTCTCAATGAATACAGATGGCAATAGCCAACACGACACTTTGTTGACGATATTTTTTCAGTAGGACGGCGCTGCCCCAGTTGACCCGGGCGAGTGTTCGAAGAAAACTCTCCCGCGTAGCGAGTAACTTCCCCTGTACAGATTAATTCGTGCGGCTTTGGGCTGAAGCCGGCGGAGGACGTATGTCCTGTCGGCAGGGGAGGATCGTGGGTGAGCACTGGGTAGCTGAGGGGCTTATGATCAACAAACAGAATACGACGAAATTCTCGCTTGGCGCGGGCGGAAAAACGGCGTCGGGATTTCCCGGCGGTCCCCGGCGTGGGCAGGGCGGGGACTTCGCGGGTGATGAACCAGGCGTGCACGCCATCTGGGCGGCCGCTCGCGAGGCGCTTCGCTTCCAGATGGGAGAGACGCGCTTCGACAACTGGATCGCCACCCTGGAGCTGATCGCGGAGGTCAACGGGGAAATCCTGATCGCCGCGCGCGGCGAACTGGAGCGGGACCGGGTGCGGAGCAATTTCGGCCATCTCATCCAGCAGGCCTGGAATGTCGCCGATGTCCGCAGCCGCATCGTGGCGATCGAGGCGCGAGAGCGAATCGAGCCCGAGGTGCTGGCCCTCGCGACGCCGGCGGAAGCCGAGCCGGTCCGCGAGGCCGCCGGGGCGCTGGAGGCGAAGAAGGCTGCGGGCGAGGAGGGTGCGGAGCTGTCCATCGAGGACCGCCAGACGCTCGAGAATTTCCTGGTGGGCGAGTCCAACAATGTGGCGTTCGGCCTGGCGCGGCGCCTCTCCATTGGCGCAAGCATCGCCGCGCGCGTGGTCACGATCGTCGGACCCCATGGCGTCGGCAAGACACACCTTCTGCGCGGCATTGAAGCGTCCTTGTCCGTCGCCAGGGGCAAGGGCAGCGTCCTCTACATGAGTTCGGAAGACTTCACGGTCGCCTTCGTCGAGGGCGTCAAGCGGAAGGACACATCCGAACTGCGTGCTCTCGTGCGGCGGGCAAAGGTGGTGCTGCTCGACGATTTCCAGTTCATCTGCTCGAAACCCGGCACTCTGGTGGAGTTCTTTTCCCACATGCGAGCCATTGTGGCCAATGGCGGCGTCGTCGTTCTGGCCTGCGACCAGTCTCCGTCCATTCTCGAAACGCTCGACGGACGGATGCGCGACGAGATCCAGGGCGGCGTGATCGCGCACATGGAGTTGCCCGAACGCAGCCTTCGGCGGGAGATCGTCCGCGCCAAGGCACACGCGGTGCGCCAGATCGATGAAGCCTTCGCCTTCGAGGAGGAATGGGTGGATATGCTGGCCGACCGGCTTCCGGCGTCCGGGCGGGCGCTTTATGGCGCGGTGCGAAATGTCTATGTCGGCACGATCCTGGCCAATGAGCCGCTGACGCGCGCCGCGGTCGAGAAATCGATTCAGCTCCAGCTGGGCGGCGCCTCCGGCCGTCCGCCCAAGATCGACACGATCAAGGATATCACCGCCAGGGCGTATGGCGTCACCAAGCAGGACCTCGAATCCGTCTGCCGCAAGCGCCAGTTCGCGCAGCCGCGGCAGTACGCCATGTATCTGTGTCGCACGATGACGAGCTGTTCCTATCCGCAGATCGGCCGGATGTTCGGGGATCGGGACCATACGACAGTCCTGTTCGCCTTTCGCAAGATCAAGCGCCTGACCGGCGGCAATGAGGCGCTCCGAGACGAGTTGCGCCAGCTCGAGCAGAAGATCCTGGCCGATCCGCGAAACGGTCGCTGACCGCGCATGTCTCCCTCGCTGGAGCGATGCTGGGGATGAAATGGGGAGAAGGCCGCTACTGGCCTCTTCCCGGCGCGGGCGAATGCGTTAATGTCCCGGCCCGCCCAAACCGGCGGGCCGGATTTTATCCAGACAGACCCGGGAGGCCGACAAGGCGTCCCGTCGGAGGGCATCGACGCATGAAGCTCACGATCGACCGCAACGCCTTGATGCGCGCGCTGTCCCATGTTCAGGCCGTGGTGGAACGCCGGAACACGATTCCGATCCTGTCCAACATCCTGCTGCAGGCCGATGGCGACCGGCTCAATCTCACGGCGACCGACCTCGATATCGAGGCCTCCGACGCCGCCGAGGCGAAAGTGAAGAAAGCCGGACAGGTGACCGCGCCGGCCCAGACCCTGTTCGACGTGGTGCGAAAACTGCCCGACGGTTCCGAGATCGCGCTTGAACTGACCGACAACCGCCTCTCGATTGTCGCCGGCCGTTCGCGATTCGCCCTGCCCACGCTGCCGGCGGCGGATTTCCAGACCATGGCGCGCGAAGACGCGCCGGTGAAATTCGAGGTCGCAGCGGCCGAGCTGCGCCGCATCATCGATAAGACCCGGTTCGCGATCTCGACCGAGGAGACACGCTATTATCTCAACGGCATCTACCTTCATCACGCCAAGGGAGCGGACGGTTTCGTGCTGAGGGCGGTGGCGACCGACGGGCACAGGCTGGCTCTGGCCGAGGCGCCCGCGCCCGCAGGGTCGGCGAATCTCAAGGGCGTGATCGTGCCCCGCAAGGCCGTCGCGGAAGCCCGGCGCCTGCTTGATGACGCGCCCGAAATGGTGACGGTCGAGGCGTCCGACGCCAAGATCACCTTCAGAATCGGCCATGCGACGCTGACGTCCAAACTCATAGACGGCTCCTTTCCCGATTATCAGCGCGTCATCCCGAAGGAGAATGGCCGCATCCTCACCGTCAACAACAGCGACTTCAAGAACGCCGTGGACCGGGTGGCGACGGTATCGGCCGAGCGCTCGCGCTCGGTGAAGCTGTCGCTGTCCCAGGGCAAGCTGACCCTGACCGTCAGCCATTCGGAAACCGGACAGGGCGTCGAGGAGCTGGAAGCTGATTACGACGCCGAGCCGATGGAGATCGGCTTCAACGCGAAGTACCTGCTCGACGTGACGCAGCAGATCGAAGGCGAGGACGCCAGGATCGAGTTCAACGATCCCGCCTCGCCCGCGCGCGTTCTCGACGGCAAGGACGCTGGCGCCCAGTATGTGCTCATGCCGCTGCGGGTGTGAATGAGGCGAAGGCGGCGCCTGGCGCGAATGGCGGCGCCCGGCGCGCCCCCCGCGTCCACCTGCGGCGACTCGGGCTCCGGAACTTCCGTAATCACGCCGAAACGGCGATGCTGCTCGACGGAAGGCATGTCTGCCTCTACGGGCCGAACGGCGCCGGCAAGACCAACCTGCTCGAGGCGGTCTCAATGCTGGGGCCGGGAAGGGGCATTCGCGGCTCGGACCTGCCCGAGCTTGTTCGCAGAACGCCGGACGGGCCGGCGGAGCGCAGCTGGGCCCTGTCGGCGGATTTGTGCGATGGCGGTACCGATCGGAAAATATCACTGGCGCTTGAGCTCGACGAAGGCGGGCGCTCCCGGCGGGTCTCGAAGCTGGATGGCGTCGCCGCGACACAGGCAGACCTTTCGGAAATCGTGAGGATCATCTGGCTCACGCCCGCGATGGACCGGGTCTTTGCGGGTGCGGCGGGAGATCGGCGCAAGTTTTTCGACCGGCAGGTGCTCGCGCACTCCCCAGCTCATGGCCCGGCTGCCGCCGCTTACGAGAAGGCGATGCGCAACCGCAACGCGCTGCTGGAGCAGCCGGGGCCGGATTCGGCCTGGCTTGAGGCGCTGGAGCGAAGGATGGCCGAGGCAGGGGCGGCGATCGCGGTCTATCGAGCGCAGGCGCTCGCCCGGATGCAGGCCGCGATCGACGGGCGGCCGGACGGCGCCTTCCCGAAGGCCGACCTGGAGCTGGACGGCCGCTTTGAAGGCATGGCGGCCGCCGCGCCCGACCTGATGGCGATCGAGTGCGAGCTGGCCTCGGCGCTGCGATCCGGGCGGTCCAGGGACGCTGCGGCGGGACGCACGCTGGACGGCGTTCATCGCACCGAGCTTCGGGTTATGCACAGGGCCAAGGAGATGCCGGCCGCCGACTGTTCGACGGGCGAGCAAAAAGCGTTGTTGATGGGACTTGTTCTGGCCAATGCGCAGGCTCTTTTCGAGCGCGACTTCGCCCCCCATCCCCTGCTATTGTTGGACGAGGCCGCCGCTCATCTCGATTCGGACCGGCGGGCGGCCCTTTTCGATGAACTTTCCGCCCTTGGCGGCCAGGCCTGGCTGTCGGGAACCGACCGCAGCCTGTTCGATGCCTTTGGCGATCGCGCCCAGCGTTTCGGGGTGTCCGACGGGCAGGTTCGCGAGGACTGAATGGATTATAGCGGACCGGTTCTCCGATGTGCGCGAGAGCGGGCTGAAAAAGTTTGGATGAGCTGATGACTGAAAACACGAGTGCGGGAGAAGCGACGTCCGGAACGGGCAAGGCGAAGCAGGGCTATGACGCCGAGTCGATCAAGGTCCTCCGCGGCCTCGACGCCGTGCGCAAGCGGCCGGGCATGTACATCGGCGACACGGATGACGGATCAGGTCTGCACCACATGGTCTACGAGGTGGTCGACAACGCGATCGACGAGGCGCTGGCGGGTCACGCCGACTATGTGACGGTGACGCTGCACGCCGACGGGTCGGCTGAAATCGGTGACAATGGGCGCGGCATACCCGTCGATATCCATGTCGAGGAAGGCGTCTCGGCGGCTGAAGTCGTGATGACCCAGCTGCACGCTGGAGGCAAGTTCAACAACACGGAAGAAGCCGGGTCCTACAAGGTCTCGGGCGGTCTGCACGGCGTCGGGGTGTCGGTTGTCAACGCGTTGTCGGAAACGCTCGATCTCAAGATCTACCGCAATGGCAAGGTCCACGAGATGCGGTTTCGTCTGGGTGAGCCTGAAGCCCCGTTGCGGGTCACCGGGGATGCGCCGATCCGCGCCGATGGGCGTCCATTGACCGGGACGGTGGTGCGTTTCCTGCCCTCTTCCAAAACATTCACGATGATGGAGTTCAGCCGGACGACACTCGAGCATCGCCTGCGCGAACTGGCCTTCCTCAATTCGGGCGTGAAAATCGTGTTTCGGGACGAACGGCCGGCGGAATCTGTCGATATCGTCATGCAGTATGATGGCGGCACAGAGGAGTTCGTGAAGCATATCGACAAGCAGCGCCACGCGATCATCGCCAAACCCATACACGTCGTCTCCAACCGCGACGGCGTGATCGTCGAGGCGGCGATGCAATGGAATGATGGGTATTACGAGAACGTGCTGTGCTTCACCAACAACATCCCACAGCGCGACGGCGGCACACACCTCGCCGGATTCCGCGGCGCCCTGACGCGGGTCATCAACAAATACGCCAGCGAGACGGGCATCGCGAAGAAGGAGAAGGTCGAGATATCGGGCGACGACGCGCGCGAGGGGTTGACCTGCGTCCTCTCGGTCAAGGTTCCCGACCCGAAATTCTCGAGCCAGACCAAGGACAAGCTGGTGTCCTCGGAAGTGCGCCCGATCGTCGAAAGCCTGATGAACGACGCGCTCAGCCAGTGGTTCGAGGAAAACCCGCAGCCCGCGCGTCTGGTGATGATGAAGATCGTCGAAGCGGCGGCCGCCCGCGAGGCCGCCCGCAAGGCCCGCGAATTGACCCGGCGCAAATCGGCGCTCGACATCACTTCGTTGCCGGGAAAGCTTGCCGATTGCCAGGAAAAGGATCCGGCAAAGTCCGAACTGTTCATCGTCGAGGGGGATTCAGCCGGCGGTTCCGCCAAGCAGGGCAGGGACCGCCAGAACCAGGCCGTGCTGCCGCTGCGGGGCAAGATCCTCAACGTCGAGCGGGCGCGCTTCGACAAGATGCTGTCGTCCGAGCAGGTCGGAACCCTGATCACGGCGCTGGGCGCCGGGATCGGCCGGGACGATTTCAACATCGAGAAGCTGCGCTATCACCGCATCATCATCATGACGGACGCCGACGTCGACGGGGCGCACATCCGGACGCTGCTGCTCACCTTCTTCTACAGGCAGATGCGAGAGGTGATCGATCGCGGCTATCTCTATATCGCCCAACCTCCGCTCTATAAGGCGGAGCGGGGGAAATCGGAGCGCTATCTCAAGGACGACTCCGAGATGGACGCATTTCTGGTCGAGGAAGGCGTGCGCGGACAGACCCTGGTGCTCGATGGCGGCGAACAGCTCGCCGGCCAGGATCTCCGCGCGCAGGTGAAGGACGCTGCGGCGTTCAAGGGGACGCTGTCGCGCCTGGCGTTGCGGGCGCCGCCCAACATCGTCGAGCAGGCGGCGATCGCGGGCGTTTTCCGGACCGGCGCCGGCGACGCCGAAGCCAGGTCGGCGGCGCTGCGTCTCAACCGCATCGCGGAAGAAGGCGAGGATACCTGGGACGGCAGCTTTCAGGGCGAGACCGCGATCTTCCACCGCACGGTGCGCGGCGTCGAGGAACGGGCCGCTCTCGACAAGGGCATCCTCGCGATGCCCGACGCGCGGCGGCTGGCGGAACGGGCTGAAAAGCTTGCATCGCTCTATGCCAGCCGGTCCATGCTGCGGCATGAAAAGGGCGGGGAGACGCCCGTCTTCGGCCCCGTATCGCTGCTGGCTGCCGTCCTCGAAGCGGGTGCAAGGGGCGTCAAGATCCAGCGTTACAAGGGTCTCGGCGAAATGAACCCCAGCCAGCTCTGGGAAACGACGCTCGACGCCAACGCCCGCACGCTACTCCAGGTCAAAGTCGAGCACGCCGATACGGCGGACGAGATGTTCTCGAAACTCATGGGCGACGTCGTCGAACCGAGGCGGGAGTTCATCCAGGAAAACGCGCTCGAAGCCGAAGTGGACGCTTGAGGCGACGCTTGAGAGACGCGTTTGGCGCGAGAAAACGGACACAGAAATTGCTGGTGTCGTCTGCATGAGCCTCCAACACGGCCTTCAAGGCGGCTTGAATACTGGCGCAGTCCAAGCGCAGGCCTCAGAGTCGCAATTTTGTTGCGCCATCCCGACCACGATGTGCGCCGATATCGGTAGAGTCCACGCCTTGGGGCAAATTTTATCCTTCCCCAGCGCGATCTGATGTAAAAATGCTTCACAACCGCCCCATTTCGCGGAAATTGACCCGATGATTGCTGGCGCTGATTGACGCGTCGGGGGGCATGGCGAATGTGTGACAATGGTCTATCGACTTGAGCCAACGAGGCGCGAGCCGTCTGTGGGCATTTTCTCTACTTCAAGGTGCAACCGAAATGGGGTCGTTCGTGAAAAGTAACCGTCTCAAATACTCTCTGCTGCAGTCCACCCTGCTCGCAACATTTGCGAGCGCGTCTGTTAGCGGGGCCGCTTTTGCTCAGCAAGTAACGGGTCCGGCGGCCATCGAGAACCGCGATACGATTATCATCACGGGCACGCGGATCGACCGCGAGGGTTATGTGTCCTCGAGCCCGGTCCTCACGGTCGATGCGGAGGAACTGCAACGCCAGCAGCCGATCGATGTCGAGGAAGTCCTCCGCGATCTGCCGCAATTCGCCCCCGGCAATGGCGGCCAGGTCAACAACGGCTCGTCGGGAACCTCGACTCTCGACCTGCGCGGCCTCACGACACCCCGCACCCTGCCGCTGATCGACGGCAAACGGATGGTGGGCTTCGATCCCAACGGCCTGTTCGACGTTAGCGCCGTTCCGATCGCGCTGCTCAAACGCGTTGATGTCGTGACCGGCGGCGCCTCGGCCGTTTACGGTTCGGACGCCATCGCCGGCGTCGTCAACTTCATCCTCAATGACGACTTTCAGGGCGCGCAGATCGACGGCAACTACTCCTTCACCGAAAAGGGCGATGGAGAGACGGACTCGATTTCGGCGACGATCGGCGCCGGCTTCGACGACAGCCGGGGCAATGCCGTCCTTAACGTCTCCTACGCCAACAAGGAACCGGTCTACCAGACGCGATATCCGGCGTCCGCCACGCCTGGCGCAAGCTCGACAACTGACCCGACGGCGATCGATTCGGCCGTCGGCGCCCGCACCCAGATCAGCCCCACCGGCGCCCTGGTGCCTTTCTATCTGGGGTTCAACTTCAACCCGCAGAACCTCTACCAGACGCCGCAGACGCGCTGGAATGCGACGGCACTCGCCAAATACGCCGTCACTGACACTGTCGAGGCCTATTCGCGCTTCATCTTCCAGAATTCGTTGAGCGCGCCGCAGATCGCCTCTTCGGGCACGTTCGGCTTCCCGTTCGCCATCCCGCTGAATAACCCCTTCCTGACACCGCAGGCCTCCGCCTACCTCGCCGCCAACAACACGGTTGGCGCCTGCACCAATGACTACGGCGCGGTGGCTGCGCCCGGAACGCAGTGCGCCGTTGATGTCGGCGTGCGCTGGCGCGGCGTCGCGGTCGGCCCGCGCGCCTATGTCTTCGACTACACGACCTTTCAGGCGCTGGTCGGTCTGCGCGGGGAAATCGGCGGTTGGAACTGGGATGTGGCCGCGGCCCATGGCGAATCCAGCCTGAAGCGCCAGCAGAACAACGACATCAGCGCCCCGCGCGTCCAGCAGGCCTTTTTCGCAGCCAGCCAGACAACCTGCACTGACACCTCGAATTTCTGCTCGCCGCTCAACCTGTTCAACCCGGCGCTGGGCATCAACGCGGCGGCGATCGACTTCATCGCCCTCAACCTGCAGGTCCAGTCGCTCACGCAGCAGGACTATGTGACGGCCAACATCGGCGGCGACATCGGCTTCCTGCAGAGCCCGTTCGCCTCGACGCCCGTCGCGGCATCCTTCGGGGTCGAATATCGCGGTGAGGAATCGTCCTATCAGCCGGACTCGGCCTCACAGTCGGGCGAATCGCCCGGCTTCGGCCAGACGCTGCCGATCGAGGGTCAGTACGATGTGGAGGAATACTTCACCGAAGTGCTGATCCCGCTCGTGGCGGACGCCCCGCTCGCACGCGAGATCAACCTCGAAACCGGCTATCGCTACTCGGATTACTCCTCCTCAGGCAACACGGAGAGCTACAAGTTCGGCGCGGACTGGATGCCGGTTGAAGGCCTTCGCTTCCGCGGCATGTTCCAGCGCGCCGTGCGCGCAGCGAACATCAGCGAGCTGTTTTCCCCACGCGTTCCGGGCACCGGCGACCTCTTGATCGACCCGTGCGCGAACGGGCGGCCCGGCACGCCGCTCACCGGCCAGCTGGGGGCGCTCTGCATCGCAACCGGCGTTCCGACGTCCGCCATTGCTGGCGGCACGCTGGCTCAGCCCACCTCCGGTCAGGTCAACAACTTCACCGGCGGCAACGCCAACCTGACGCCGGAGGAAGCTGACACCATCACCTATGGCGTGGTGTGGCAGCCGGAGTTCGTTCCGGGCCTGGGCGTCACTGTCGATTATTACGACATCACGGTGGATGGCGCGATCGCGCTGCGGCCGGTCTTCGACGTCATCGACGGCTGCTATAACCTCTCCCGCAACACGGCGGCCTCCGCCTCGTTCGCGGACTGCGGCCTGATCGCCCGCAACACGACCAACGGCACGCTGGAAGGCGCGCTGCGGTTCGGGGTCGATCAGCTCAACGACAATATCGGGGAAGTCCACGCCGAAGGGATCGACTACTCGATCAATTATGGCTTTGACATCGGCCGCTGGGGCGCGATCGACTTGGGCTTCGACGGCACGCATGTTCTCGACAGCAGCTACATCGCTGTAGCGGGTCAGCCGGCCAATTCTTGCACAGGGCGCTATGGCAAGCAGTGCGGCCTGCCATCGACCGTCACCGGCTCGACCGGCGGCCCGACGCCGGAGGACCACTGGGTGCAGCGCACGACCTGGACGTTCGGAAACTTCGACATCGGTTATCTGTGGCGCCACCTCAGCGAAGTCGAAGTCGATGAGGCGCAGAAGTCGACGCCGGCAATCGAAAGCGACTCGATCGCCGCTTACGACTATCTCGACCTGTCGGGCTCCTGGCAGGTGACGGACGGCCTAAAGGTGCGGCTCGCCGTCACCAACGTCACCGACGAGGACGCGCCGTTCGTGCAGACCGAAATTGGCTCGACCACATTCAACAGCGGCAACACTTATCCCTCGACCTACGATGTCCTGGGTCGCGTGTTTTCCGTGGGCGTTACGTCGCGCTTCTAGAACGCGTTGCGATCAACCCGGTTTGGTGCACCGCTTCACGCTCTGGTGTTGCGGCTTCCAGGCGGGACGACTTGCGGGCGCGTCCTCAAGCCGATCTGACAGAAGGCGACATTTGGCCTTTACAAGTGCGGCGGCTGTAGTGGCCGCCGCATTCCGTTTCCCCATCCTGGCGGTTATAGGCCGTCGAGGACACAGCTGGATCGAGCGCTCGCATGGGCCAGGACATCGAGCAGATAGTTCGGGCCGCGGGCGAGGCGGCCAACGCGGGCCGCTGGCAGGAAGCCGACGCTTTGTGGCGGGAGGTGCACCGGCGCGACCCGGCGGATCCACGCGCGGCCATGAGCCTCGCAGTGCATGCGATGCAGCGCTCGGATTTCGGCGCGGCGCGAACGCTTTTGGAGGACGCCCTCCTCTTGCGGCCGGCGGACCCGATGCTGCTGTTGGCTTTGGCCAGGGCAAGGCGTGGAGAAGGCGATGAGCCGGGCGAAGGCCAGGCGATCGACGCGGCTTTGGCGATCGATCCCTATTTTCTGCCGGCGCTGCTGATGAAGGCGGCGCGTTTCGAGCGTCTCGGCGTCAGCGGCGCTGCAGCCGTGCTTTACCGCTCCTCCCTCAAGATTGCGCCGCCCGAAGGTCAGGAGCCGCCGGCGATGCGGGCCCAGTTGGCGCATGCCCGAGCTTTTGTCCGGCGTTACAGCGATGGTCTTAAGGCCAAGCTGACGGCCGCTATCGCGCCGCAGCTCGCCGGCGCGCCACGTGCGACGGCCGAGCGTTGGCGCGAGGCGGTCTCGATTATGGCAGGCGCCTCGGCGCCTTACCGTCAGGAAGCCGCCCAGATCCATGTGCCCCGACTCCCAGCCATTCCGTTCTATGACCGCGACTTGTTTGCGTGGGCCGCCGATCTCGAAGCCAAGACTGACGTCATCCGGCAGGAGCTGACGGGGCTGCTGGAAGGGGGCGCGGCCGGCTTCGCGCCATATATCGCCATCGAGCGGGGCCAGCCTGTCGATCAGTGGGCGCAGCTCAACCATTCAGCGCGATGGAGCCACCACTCGCTCTGGCGTCATGGCGCGCCGAACGAGCTCAATCTGGCGCGCTGCCCAGCCACACGCGCCGCCCTGGAAGCAGTAGACATGGCCTCCATCGAAGGCCTGTGCCCCAATGCGATGTTCTCGGCGCTCGCCCCCCGTACGGAGATTCCGCCCCACCACGGAGAAACCAATGCGCGCCTCGTGGTTCACCTTCCACTTATCGTCCCCAAGAGGTGCACATACCGGGTCGGCTACGAGCGGCGCGAATGGAAGGTCGGCGAGATACTGGTGTTTGACGACACGATCGAGCATACGGCGCGAAATGATAGCGACGATCTCCGGGTAGTGCTGATCTTCGACGTCTGGAACCCGCTCCTGTCCAGCGAGGAGCGCGCGATCGTGTCTGAGATAGCGCTGGCAGCGCGCGCGTTCGCTGCGCTGTGAGGTAGAGTCCGATGACTCGTTTTGAGGCCCTGACTGCGATCACGGCGCGTCACCAGACGCTCGCTGCGGAAAACTACGACCGCGTCCGCGCGTTGGCCGAGCATGTTCGGACAGGGTTCTGCGAATATCTCGAAGCGCCGGGCGGCGATTGCGTGCTGCTCGTGCCCCCGCTTGGGCCGTTCGATCCAAAGAATTACGGAGACGAGGCCTTCTCGATGGCGCCGACAGGTTTTCGGCAGATCGCGCCCATTGTTTTCGGGCTTGCTGTGCGCGCGACAGCCGCGGGTGACTGGATGCGGCTGGTGATGCAATGCTCCAAGCAGGGCGAGGCGTTTCAGGTCGATTTCGCGGACGGCCAGTCGCACGCCTTCGACATGCCGTTCGAAACGGCGGATCACGTGCCGTTTTTCAACCTCGTGTTCGAACATCTGCTCGACGGTTTTCGTGAGCAGACGCGCCAGTACGAGGAAGGCGATTATGGATCCCGCGCCATCGGCTTCGAGTTCAACGGAGGATTGTACGGAACGGCGCCTGTCAATCCGGTCGTGGTTCTCGCCAAGCCCGCAGCGCCGCCGCCGGCTCTTCGCAAGACAGCGGTGGAAGCCAACACTCCAAAGCCCCGCAAGCTCAAGCCAGGCGGGGCGGGCAGGAAGCCGCGCCGAAATTAGGGCAACTGTCTTCGGACAATCGGATGCTGCCTGATTGAAGGATGCTTTCGAATTCCTCTGCAGGGCAGCCTATTCGCCGATAGCGTGGAGCGCGGAACCCCGCTCCTGCAGCCATTTGCGCGCGTCCACCCATTCCGGCATGGCGCGCGCAACCTGACGCCAGAAACGCGAAGAATGGTTCATTTCCCTAAGGTGAGCCACCTCATGCGCCGCGACATAGTCGAGCGCGAAGGGCGGGGCGCACACGAGACGCCAGGAAAAATTGAGACGGCCCTCGGAACTGCACGACCCCCAGCGCGAGCGCGTGTCCTTGATTGAGATGGACCTGGGCGTGACCTTGAGCGTCGCGGCGTGAACCGCCACCCGCTCGGCGAAATCGGCCCGCGCCGCAGACCGAAAGAACGCCCTTGTCTTGTCCTCGAAGACCTCCCTCGGACCGGGAATGAGCAGCACAGGTGTGGGTCCGGCTTTGTCTAGACGTACCGTTCTGCCTGTTTCGACATGCCGCAGGCGATGGATGACGCCACGCAGCGGAATGTAGGCGCCGGGCCTCAGCTGGACCGGACGGGGAAGCGCGCCCAGACGCTCCGCAATCCAGTCCACGCGCTCGGAGGCGAAGGAAATCGCATCCAGGGCGTGCCTCAGCGCTGGCGCCGTAGCCACAGCTTCCCGCGCATGCGGGTCTATCCTTACGGAAACACGCCTTGCGCGCTTGTCTACATGGACCCGGACGGGTACCGAGGCGCCGGATTTGGCGATCAGAAACACCCGATGATGCGATTCCGAGGCGATCATGCTAAGGGCGTAACGTCCTGTTGGAGATGACGCAACACGACATAGCGAGGGACGGACGAAATGAAGACCTGGATTGTCTGCGCCAGTGCTCTGGCGCTTGCCTCCGCCTGCGGCAGCAGCAAGGAAGCCACCGCAGCGCTTGACGCCATGAACCTGACGGACGGAACGTCCGGACTGGTGAAATACGCCAGCAAGTCAGGTTCGGGCGACAAGGTGACGCTGAAAGACGTGGTCATCGGCCCGGGCGCCGGGCAGGGGTTCAAGGCCAAGTCGCTGGTTCTTGATGGTCTGGGGCTCACCTCCGACGGCAAGCCGATGTTCAGGGACCTGACCCTGAAGGACGTCTCACCCGAAGCCGAAACGCCTGGCGTGACGTTCAATCTAGCCACGGTATCAATCAGAAACCCCAACGAAATCACGGCGGCATTCCTGGCAAGCTCGCTGACGCAGGCAGGGCCAGCGACGCCGCCGCCTTTCGAACAATGGTCCCTGGACAAGATCTCTTTCAACGGCCTGACCATCACGGGCGATCTGGCCCAGATGGGCATGGGCGCCGGATCCTTCAGCGTCGCGATGGATGAAATGTCGGTCGCGAGCCTCAAGGACACGATCTTCGGCTCCGCCATCCTCTCGGGCCTCAAGGGCACGTTCGATGTCCCCGCCGAGGCCGGAGCGGGTTTTCCCGTCGCTGGCACGTTCGATTTCGGCAAGGGCGAGATCAAGGGATTGAGGGGAGGTCTTTACGCGACCGCGTTCGAGGCCGGCTTCGCGTCCGGAATGGACCCCATGGCCATGCAGACGATCAACGCAGACATGATCGCCGCCATGACGAGCCCGATCGATCCCGGCTTCGACACGTTCAACTGGAGCGGGATGAATATCGCCGCGTCGGGCGTCAAGCTGGCGACCTCGGCCATCGACCAGAAGGCCACGCGAAACGCGCAGGGCGTCGTCACGGCGGTCTCCTCGCCGCGCGCGACCGTGTCCTTCACGGCCAACGCCGCAGACGGCCAGCTTGGGGCGATGGCGGGCGGCGCGCTCGGAATGATCGGCTACGAGACCGTCGAGCTCTATGGCGAGGGCGACGCAACCTTCGACCCGGCGACCGATACGACGCGCTATACCAGGTATAATTTCGGCATGACCGACGGTTTCGACATTGTAATGAGTGGCGGCTTCCTGGGCGTCCAGAAAGCGCTGGTGTCGCTGATGTCGGGAATCTCCTCGATGGGCGGCGCGCCGATTGTCGAGCCGGATTTCGACGACGAGACGCCGGATGCCGATGCGCCGGTTGTCGAACCCACCCTGCCGGCCGCTCCCGATTTCAGCGGCGTCGGAGAGTTGACCATTGTCGATCTTGACCTGACGCTGACCGACAAGTCCCTGGTGAACCGTCTTCTGCAACTGTCGACGATGATGGGCAGTCCCGATCCGGAGGCCCTTCGCACTGACATCGTCAACCAGATCGCAGCTCTGGGAGCGGATCTGTCGGCGGCAGGCGTCGATCCTGCCGTCTCAAGCGAACTGCTGGCGGCCGTGTCCAGTTTCATCAAGCAGCCGGGCACGCTGTCGATCAAGCTCAAGCCGGCGACGCCGCTCAAGCTGGGCGATGTCTCGGGACCCGAGCAGCTGACCAAGACAACCCTTGGCTTCTCGGCGACGAGCGCGCCTGCGAACTGATACACGACGCAAGAGGCAGAGCATTCTTCAATCAAACTGGGTCAGTTTGATTGAAGAAAGATGCTCCATCTCAAAAATGCAGAGCAACCCGCTCAGGATCGGCTCCTGGGCGGGCGTTCGCGCGTGCGACCCCACTGTCAGTCCGCTTCAGCTGTCGAGCGCCGCGATGCACTTCGCCATTTCCTCCGGCCGCGTTTGCGGGGTGAAGAATGTCGCGAGCTTCCAGTTCTCGTCCATCAGGTAGATGATGGACGTATGGTTGACCAGATATCCAGAGGCGCTGGAGGCGTCCTCGACCCGCTCGAAGCTGGCCGCGAAGCGGCTCGCGGCAGCCTGAAGCTCGTCCTCTGTTCCGGTCAGCCCGACGATGTCGGAGGGAAACCCGTTGCTTGCGATGTAAGCGGCGAGCGCGTCCGGCGTGTCGCGGGCTGGATCGACCGAAATGAGCGCGGTCATCGGTTTCTCAATCCCCGCGGGCAGCAGGTTCAGCGCCGTGCCGATGGCGTAGAGCGTGTTGGGGCAGATATCCGGACAATAGGTAAAACCGAAAAAGACCAGCGTTTGCCGGCCGCGAAAATTGTCCTCGGTGAACGGCGCACCTGTTTGAGCCGTCAGCTGGAGGGGGCCCCCGATCTTGTCGGATGCGCGGTTGAAACACGCCGTATCGACGCCGGCGCGCGCGTTCTCCTGGGCGGAGCAGCCCGCCAGGACGAGGCCAAGAAACAGGCTCAAGCCGCTTTGACCGAGGGCGATTTTCGGCATGCCGTCTTATGGCCATGGCGGTCGCTTTTTGCAATGTGCGATCCCAAGTTGCGAGACATCGGTGCGGCCCCGCATGGCTGATGCGAACGCCCCGGACGCCGCGATCAACGTCCCCGTCGTGCGCCGGGCGGAGGCCACGCAGGCGGCCCTGAAGAATGTCGGTTCGGCGTTCGGCCGGACGCGTCTGCGCACCCTGATCTCCCTGAGATGGATGGCGATCGGCGGGCAGGCGGCGGCCGTCCTGTTCGTTCATTTCATTCTCGCATTCGAACTCCCGCTTGCAGCCTCTCTCGCGGCGATTGGCGCATCGGCCTGGCTGAACGTCGCGCTCATGGCGGTCTTCCCTTCCCAGCACCTGTCGTCGGCGGCGGAAACGGCGGGCCAGCTCGCCTTCGACATCGTCCAGCTGTCGGTCCTCATCGGCCTCACGGGCGGGCTGGAGAATCCTTTCCTGCTGATGATTCTCGCGCCCGTGACCGTCGGCGCCTCACGGCTGTTGCCTGCCTATGCGGGATTGCTGTCCCTGCTCGCTCTCCTCTGCTGCGTCGGCATGTCGGTTTGGGGGTTCGACCTTCCCTGGCGAGGCGGAGAAGATCTGCAATTGCCGCTGCTCTATCAGGCGGGGCAACTCGCGGCGGTGGCGATCGGGCTTGTCTTCTTCTCGGTCTCGGCCTGGCGAACCGGGCGCGACGAGGCGCATCTCGTTTCGGCCCTGGACGCGGTGCAAGCGGTTCTTGCACGCGAACAACAGCTTTCAGCGCTTGGCGCGCTCGCGGCCGCCACAGCGCATGAGCTGGGAACGCCGCTCGCCACCATTTACCTTTCAGCCAAGGAACTGGCGCGGTCGGTCCGGGCGGACCATCCGGCCCGGGAGGATATCGACCTGATCACCGAACAGGCCGAACGCTGTCGCGCGATCCTCATGCAAATCTCGCAGAGGCGGCAGGCGACCGACGCGGCGATGGCGCGGACCCCGCTTCCCTTGCTGATCGAGGAGGCGGCCGAGCCGCACATAGGATCCGGAATCCATGTCCAATGCTCCTGCTCGCCCCTGTCCAAGACGGAAGAGGGCGGGGTGCATGCGCCTGTCGTCATCCGGCGGCCGGAAATCATTCACGCCCTCGGCGCATTCATCGAGAACGCCGTGAGCTTCGCCGCCGGCGAGGTCAGTGTAAACGCCCGCTGGTCCGGACAGGAGATACGCATCTACATAACCGACGACGGCGCCGGCTTCGCGCCGTCCGTCCTCGCCAAGCTGGGAGAGCCCTATTTCAGCGAGCGCAGCGTCGAGCAGCGCGGAGGCGGGCTGGGTCTCGGGTTCTTCATCGCCTGCACCTTGCTGGAACGGACCGGCGCCCGTGTGACGCCCTACAACCGCCAGTCGCCCGCGAAGGGTGCGGTCGTAAGAATCGTGTGGCCGCGCCGCTCGATCGAAGCTCCGCCCGGTTGGACCGACGGGTGATGTCGCGGTCGTCGATGGGCGTTTGCCTATCAGTCCGGCCCCTCTATACTGTTCCACGGCCTTCATGACGGGAGACAAGGTGGACGAGGCAACCGACACGGATCCCCGGATCTCGGCGCTGGAGGATCGCACGCTGATGGTGCTCGACGACGATGCGCCGTTCCGGACGCGCCTTGCCCGCGCGCTCGCCCAGCGCGGGTTCGACGTCGTGGCGCTTGCATCGGTCGCTGAGGCCAGAGGCCACATGAAGCGCGCCCAGCCCGCCTTCGCGGTGGTGGATCTTAGGTTGGAGGATGGCTCGGGGCTCGAAGTCGTTGAAGAACTCCACCAGTGCCGGGGGGATGCTCACGCTGTGATCCTCACGGGCTATGGCGCGATCGCGACGGCCGTCGCCGCCGTCAAGGCCGGGGCGATCGACTATCTCGCCAAACCGGCCGACGTCGATGACATCGTCAATGCGCTTCTCGCCGCCCGGGAAAACCGGCCCGATCCACCCGAAAACCCGATGTCGGCGGACCGGGTGCGGTGGGAGCACATCCAGCGCGTCTATGAATTGTGCAACCACAATGTCTCCGAGACGGCGCGCCGGCTGAACATGCACAGGCGGACGCTTCAGCGGATTCTGGCCAAGCGCGCGCCGCGCTGAGGGTCGCGAGATTCAACCTGGCTCGCCGGGTTTAAGACTTGCGTCAAATTTCTCCCATATTGCGAAGCTCTAAACTCGAAGCGGCGACGGATTCATGTCTCTGGGATATGCCGGGAAGGCACGGGAGGATGGCGATGCGGGGAGTCCTGGCGACACTTGTAGGTCTGGCGGCGCTGTCGGCCCCGGCCGCAGCCGAGGTCAAGGCGATCGGACGCTATCAGGAGTGGCGCGTATATACCGAGGCGGTGGGCAAGGATCTCGTCTGCTTCGCGGCGACGCCCGCCATCGACATGGCGCCCAAGAATGTTGCGCATGGCGAGGTCAATTTCTTTGTCGCCAGCTGGAAGTCGGGCGCGGCGGCGAGCCAGCCCAGCCTGGCCGTCGGCTACGACCTGCGCGCCGATCTTGCGCCCGAAGCCGTCATCGGCCGGGAACGGTTCGCCATGTACGCGGCGGGGCGCGAAGCCTTTGTGACCGACAGCCGTGAAAAACCCCTGATCGCGGCGCTCAAGAAAGGCAGTGAGCTGAGAATCGAGGCAGCCTCGCTCAAGGACGCCCGCACCGCCTATCATTTTTCGCTGAAGGGTTCGACCGACGCGATCGACAAGGCGCGGGCGCTGTGCCGATAGCGGCGTCCGAGCGCCGAGCGCCTCCGCAAGCTGCCGGCCCGGACTTTAGCCGTTGGGGTTGAAGGCCGAGAAAGCCGCCAGGTTCACGATGTCCTGCACCTTGGCGTCAAGCTGCGCGATCTGAACCGAGCATTTCAGCCCGACCAGCAAAGGACCGATGACAGTCGCCCCGCCCAGCGCCGCCGCTATCTTCGTCGAGATCGCGGCCGAGTGCACCGCAGGCATCACCAGCACGTTGGCTGGCCCCGACAGGCGGGAGAAGGGATAGAGGCGGCGGGCGTCCGGGTTTAGTGCGACATCGACGGCCATTTCGCCCTCATACTCGAAACCAACGTCGCCGCGTGCATCAAGCAGCGCGACGGCGTCGCGGACCTTTGCCATCCGCTCGCCCGGTGGGTTTCCGAAAGTCGAATACGAGACGAAGGCAAGGCGCGGCGCTAACCCCAACCGCTGGGCGGCCCTGGCGGCCGAGACGGCAATCTCGGCAAGGTCGTCGGCGTCGGGCATTTCTGTGACGCTGGTGTCGGCGATCAGCATCGGGCCGGACCGTCCGATCACGATCGACAAGCCGATCGAGCGCGTGTCCTCGCGCGGATCGATGGCCAGCGAGATGTCAGAAAGCGACGTTGCATAGTTGCGGGTGACGCCGGTGATCATGCCGTCGGCATGGCCAAGCGCCAGCATGCAGGCGGCGAAGACATTGCGGTCCTGGTTGATGAGGCGCTGAACGTCGCGCTGGAGATAGCCGTGCCGCTGGAGGCGGGCGTAGAGATAGTCGGAATAGGCCTGGTTGTGTTCCGATATGCGGGCGTTGATGATCTGGAGCTCGGGGACAGGCACGCCCACCAGCTGCATGTTGCGGTGGATCTGCTCCTCGCGTCCGACGAGGATCGGCTCGCCAAGCTCCTGGGTCTTGAAGGCGTAGGCGGCCCGGATCACGGCGGGCTCCTCGCCCTCGGCGAAGACGATGCGTTTGCGGGTTCCTTCGCGGCGCACCGCCCCATGAATGCGTTGCAGGAAGGACGCGGACGGGTCGAGGCGCTGGGCGAGGCCGTCGCGGTAGGCGTTCATGTCGGCGATCGGCTTGCGCGCGACGCCGGAATCCATTGCGGCCTTCGCGACGAACGGCGGAATGTACCAGATGAGGCGCGGGTCAAAAGGCGCCGGGATGATGTAGTCCGGGCCAAAGGAGGGGCGGGCGCCATGATAGGCGGCGGCCACCTCGTCGGGGACATCCTCACGCGCCAGCTGGGCCAGCGCCTGGGCGGCCGCAATTTTCATTTCCTCGTTGATGGTCCGGGCGCGGGCGTCGAGAGCCCCCCGGAAGATATAGGGAAAGCCCAGGACATTGTTGACCTGGTTGGGATAGTCCGACCGGCCCGTCGCGATGATGGCGTCGGAGCGCACCTCCTTGACTTCCTCGGGCGTGATTTCGGGGTCGGGATTGGCCATCGCGAAGATGATCGGATTCTTCGCCATCGACGCGACCATCTCGCGGGTGACGGCGCCCTTGACCGACAGTCCCAGGAAACAGTCGGCGCCTTTCATGGCGTCAGCGAGGGTTCGTTTCTTCGTGTTGACGGCGAAGGCGGACTTGAACTGGTCCATGCCTTGCTGGCGGCCCTCATAGATGACCCCCGACCTGTCGCACATCAGGATGTTGTCGCGTTTGACGCCGAGGTGGCGGATGAGGGCCGCAACCGAAAGGCCGGCCGCCCCGGCGCCCGAAACGGCGACGGTTACGTCGGACAGTTTGCGTCCCGTGATCTCGCATGCATTGATGAGGCCGGCGGCCGCGATGATGGCGGTACCATGCTGGTCGTCATGGAAGACCGGAATATCCAGCCGCGAGCGCAACTCGCTTTCGATGATGAAGCACTCGGGAGACTTTATGTCCTCGAGATTGATGCCGCCGAAAGTCGCGCCGATGGCGCGCACGCATTCGATGAATTTCTGGGGATCCTTCTCATCGACCTCGATGTCGATCGAATCGACGTCGGCGAAGCGTTTGAAGAGGACGGACTTGCCCTCCATCACCGGCTTCGAAGCCAGCGATCCAAGATCGCCCAGCCCGAGTATGGCCGTGCCGTTCGAGATGACGGCGACCAGATTGCCCTTGGAGGTGTAGTCGTAGGCAAGATCGGGATCCCGGGCGATGGCGAGGACCGGGACCGCGACGCCGGGCGAATAGGCGAGCGACAGGTCGCGCTGGGTCGCCATCGGCTTCGTCGGCGTGATGGAAATCTTGCCCGGCTGGGGATAGCGATGGAAGGCCAGCGCTTCTTCGTCGGTGAGGGTCGGGCGTTTGCTGGTCATAATCTTCTGGCTTCGATCCGACCGGACGGGTCAAATGGCTTTGCGATGCGCGACGCGTGACTGTTCAGGGCAGGGTAGGCTGGTCAGGCTAGGGTAGGCTGGCGCGCATTCAGCCGCAAACGATGATCGAATCAAGCATGAAGCAGCCATGAAGCAGAGCGGCGGGATTAAACCGGTGCAAAGCGCGCTTCCAGCAAGGGCGCCAGCTGCTGATCCCTGCGCGGACGGCGGGGCGGGCGCTGGAGAGCCGGCCCACCCTTCGACCACACCTTTCATGGCCCAGTATCTGGAAATGAAGGCGCTCCATCCGGATGCACTGCTCTTCTTCCGGATGGGAGATTTCTACGAGCTGTTCTTCGAGGACGCTGTCGTGGCCGCGCGAGACCTTGGCATCACCCAGACCTTCCGGGGGACCCACAAGGGCGCTCCCATCCCCATGGCCGGCGTTCCATACCATGCGGCGGACGGCTATCTGGCTCGGCTGATCAAGGCGGGTCGCCGGGTCGCGGTGTGCGAGCAGGTGGAGGATCCGGCCGAGGCGCGCAAGCGCGGCGCCAAGAGCGTGGTCAGACGCGAGATCGTGCGTGTCGTCACACCGGGAACGCTGACCGAAGACACGCTGCTCGAGGCAAGGGCGTCCAACTGCCTCGCGGCGGTCGGCCTCGCCGGCGGAGGACGCGACGCGGCGCTCGCGGTCGCCGATGTCTCGACCGGTCGGTTCGAGGTCTTCCGACTCGACATTGCATCGCTCGAGGAAATGCTGGCGTCGCTCTCGCCGGGAGAGGTGCTGGTCAGCGACGCCGACCAAGGACTTTCGGCCCTGGCTTCGGTCGCCGCGACCGGAGCGGCGGTAACGCTGCGGCCGGACGCGCGGGCGGATGCGCGGGCGGGCGAACGGCTCTTGATGCAGACATTCGGCGTCGCGACCCTCGACGGGTTCGGCGCATTCTCGCGGGCCGAGCTTTGCGCCTGCGGCCTGCTTCTGGATTATCTGGCGATGACCCAGGCCGGCGCGGCGGCGCGCCTCGACCCGCCGCAGCGAACCACGCCCGACGCCTATCTCGCAATCGACGCCGCCACGCGCGCAAGCTTGGAGATCGATCGATCGGCACGGGGCGGGCGATCCGGTTCGCTGATCGCCTGCGTGGATCGGACCGTCACCTCGGGCGGCGCGCGCCTGCTGGCCGAGCGCATCAGCCGGCCTTTGAGGAATGCCGCAGAGATCGAGGGCAGGCTGGACGCTGTCGCGTTCTTTCTCGACGCCAACGAGCGCCGAGAGGCGGTGCGCGCGGCGTTGAAGCGCTCGGGCGACCTGGAGCGCGCCCGGATGCGGCTTTCGCTTCGGCGGGGCGGGCCGCGCGACCTCGCGGCGCTCGCGACGTGTCTGGCAGTCGGGGAACAACTGGCGGCCCAACTCAGCGAGCCGGGTCTGCCGGCGGACCTCGTCAGCGCCGGCGCCGCGCTCAGACTTGCCGACAAGGCGAAACTCGGGGCGTTCGCGTCCTCGCTCGCGTTGGCGCTGGGCGGAGACCTGCCCGTCTCGCCGCGCGAGGGCGGCTTCGTCGCCGCCGGATTTGACCCCGGGCTCGACGAAACGCGAGCCTTGAGGGAAGACGCGCGCGGCGTGATCGCGAGGCTGCAGGCCGACTATGCAGCCCTGACGGACATTCCGGCGCTCAGGATCAAGCACAACAATGTGCTGGGTTACTTCATCGATGTCACCGGCCGCCATGGCGACACCCTGATGAAGCCGCCGCATACCCAAACCTTCGTGCACCGCCAGACCATGGCCAATGTCGTGCGGTTCTCGACGGTGGAACTCTCCGACCTGCAGGCTCGCATTTCCCGCGCCGAGGATGAGGCGGTGGGACGCGAACTGGAGATTTTCAACCGCTTTGCAATGGACGCCGAAACCCTGGGCGCCGAGCTTCGCGCCGTCGCTGACGCCTTGGCGCGGCTGGATGTCGCTGCGGCGAACGCGGAGTGGGCGGCGGAGGTTTCCGCGGTGCGCCCCGAGATCGTGGACAAGCCTGTCTTATGCGCGGAGGGAGCGCGTCATCCGGTTGTGGAAGGAGCGCTGCGCAAGGCCGGCCAGGGCTTCACGCCAAACGATTGCCGGATGGACGCCAGCGGCGCCGAGGGCCCGCGCCTCACTCTGGTGACCGGACCCAACATGGCCGGAAAGTCCACTTTCCTCCGGCAGACTGTCCTGCTCACGATTCTTGCCCAGGCCGGATGTTTCGTGCCAGCGCGGCGTTTGCGCATGGGGCTGGCAGACCGGGTTTTTTCGCGTGTCGGCGCATCCGACGATCTTTCGCGCGGCCGCTCGACCTTCATGGTCGAAATGATCGAGACGGCCGCCATCCTCAATCTGGCGACGGCGCATTCGATCGTCATCCTCGACGAGGTTGGGCGGGGCACCTCGACCTGGGACGGGCTCGCCATCGCCTGGGCGGCGGTCGAGCATCTGCACGAAGTGAATGGCTGCCGGGCGCTTTTCGCGACGCACTATCATGAGCTGACCGGGCTTGCCGACACGCTGGACTTCTGCGCCAACGCGTCCCTGCGGGCGCAGGAATGGGGCGGCGACCTCGTTTTCCTGCACGAGGTGAAGCCGGGGCCGGCGGATCGCTCCTACGGGGTGCAGGTGGCCAGGCTTGCGGGGCTTCCAGCGCGGGCGGTGAAGCGCGCCGAGGCGGTGCTCAAGCGGCTCGAAGCCAAGGACGGTTCCGGCAGGAGGCTGGAGGAGCTGCCGCTGTTTGCGTCGCTGGCGCCTGCTGCAGAGATTGTCCGCGAGCCCAGTCAGGCTGACCTTACACTCGCGGACGTCGATCCCGACACGCTGACGCCCAGGGAGGCGCTGGAGCTGGTCTATCGGTTGAAACGGGGCGGTTAGAGCACCTGCTTTCTTTTGGACGCAAAGAAGGATGCTTTGGTTGCGACGCCAGGCGCTGGGCATTGACGCTTTCGTACGGGCGCGCCTGGCTTGTCGGGGCCAGAACCTATCTCCTCACGATCAACATGACTGCAGGGCATATGGGCGCTGGCGGTCGGTTTGACCGCTTGAGGGACGACGCGCGCGACTATGCGTTCGTTGGGCGTCGCCGAGGCGGGAGGACCGTTGGCGGGTTGAGCGCGGAATTCGCCACCCATCTGGCGAGCTGCGCCACTGGATCGGCGCGGGTAGGCGAGAGCATTAAGGAAGACCTCTTCGCCCCTTAAAATAATCAATTATAACAGGTACAAAAGCAGTTAACAGAAACTGGCATACCGATTGCATTCCCCTGTTCATGGCCGAACGCCCGATCACGGGGACAAGAGCCAGATAAAGGAATGACACGATGAACGGTCTGATCAACCTCTCCAAATCGGCCCCCAGGCAGGGCTTCAACATCGGCGAAGTGGACTTTGTCGCCTCGCTCGCCATCGCTATCGGCTTCGTGACAGCGGTCCTCTTCGCCTTCACGACGGGTCTGCCGGGCGGCGCAGCTTAAACCTGTCAACCTTCTCCAACGGACGATATGGCCGGCGGCTCCCCCCGCCGGCCGCTCTGTTTTTCAGGGCGCGCGCGATCCTCCTGTTGCCCTGCGCCAAACAGCGCTAGACCAGCGCGCATGACGGATGTCGCTCCCGCCGCCCGCACCTTCGTCCCCGCCAAGCCGGGTCCATGGCGTATTGGCGACGTGGTCGACGGGCGAAAGCTGCGTATCCAGCTGACGGCGGCGTCGCTCGACAATGGCTCCGATCCAGTCGCCCAGCGGGCGCGGGCGCTCGATCTCATCCACGCGGCCCTGTTTCGGGGCAGAATGATCGCGCTCGACCGGCTGGAGGAGGGCGCCGACGGGCTCGACACGGCCAAGCTGTTGTCGGCGGTCATGGATGAGGCGCTGGCGGCGCTCTATGATTTCACGGTCGTGCACATTTTCCGGGCCCACAACCCGACCGAGGCGGAACGCATGGCCGTGCTGGCCGTCGGCGGCTATGGACGCGGCGTGCTGGCGCCGTCCTCGGACGTCGATCTGCTGTTCCTTCGCAAATACAAGCAGACGGCGTGGGCCGAGAGCGTCATCGAGTACATGCTCTATGCGCTGTGGGACATGGGACTCAAGGTCGGCCATTCCTTTCGAACGATCGAGGATTGCATCAAGCTGTCGCGCGAGGACGTGACGATCCGCACCGCGATCCTCGACAGACGCCTGCTGTTTGGCGACAGGGCCGTCGCCGAGAAACTGTCGGAGCGATTCAGCAGGGACATCGTGGCGGGCCGGGGCTCGGAGTTCGTCGCCGCCAAGCTGGCGGAGCGTGACCAGCGGCACGAGCGGGAAGGCGGCTCGCGCTACCGGGTCGAACCCAACATCAAGGACGGCAAGGGCGGACTGCGGGATCTCCAGACGCTGTACTGGCTCGCGAAATACATCCATGGCGGCGAGACGCTCGTCGAGGTGCTCGACAACTCGGCGTTCACACCCCAGGACAAGGCGGCCTATCTGCGCGAGGCGCGGTTCCTGTGGACCGTGCGGTGCCATCTGCACTTTTTGACCGGCCGACCAGAGGAGCGCCTTTCTTTCGATCTCCAGCCCGAGATGGCCGCTCGCATGGGCTATACGGCGCGGCTCAATGTGACGTCGGTTGAGCGCTTCATGAAGCGATACTTCCTGGGGGCGAAGGAGGTCGGCGCGCTGACCCGTATCCTGTGCGCCAAGCTGGAGGCCGAGGAGAAGAAGCGACCCGGCGGACGCGCTCGCCTCATCCCGCCGCCCGCCGCCCGCCCTCTGAAGGAGCCGGGCTTCGTGATCGATCAGGGGCGCCTTTCGATCGTCTCACCAGGCGTCTTTGAAACCGATCCCCGGAATTTGCTGCGTCTGTTCGCGATCGCCTGCGAGCGCGGTCTCGACATCCATCCCGACGCCATGACGTCGGCGCGGCGCTCGCTTGGCGTTCTGACGCGCGACCTCCGCCATGACAGGGAGGCGCGGGCGCTGTTCCTCGACATCGTCGCGGGGCCTCATCATCCCGGCCGTGTGCTGCCGCTGATGAACGAAGCTGGCGTGCTGGGACGGTTCGTTCCGGAATTCGGACGCATTGTCGCGCAGACGCAGTTCAACATGTATCACCACTACACGGTCGATGAACACACATTGAAGGCCGTGGAAACGATTCACGACATCGAGCGCGGCAATTTCCGCGACACTCATCCGCTTTCGACCGCGCTTTTCCCGAAAATCCAGAACCGGCGGGCGCTTTATCTCGCCATGCTGCTGCACGACACCGGCAAGGGCATTGGAGACCAGCAGGTCGAGGGTGCAAAGGTGGCCCGGACCGCCTCCCTCCGTCTTGGCCTTCCAGAGGAAGAAGCCGAGCTTGTCGCCTGGCTGGTCGGAAACCATCTTGAAATGAGCGACACGGCGCAGCGGCGCGACATTTCCGATCCCCAGACCATTTCCGGCTTCGCCGAACGCGTCGGGACGCTGGAGCGCCTGCGGTTGTTGCTGGTCCTGACGGTAGCCGACATTCGCGCCGTGGGCCCCGGCGTCTGGAATGGCTGGAAGGGACAGCTGCTGAGGGACCTCTACCATGCAACGGAGGCCGCCCTGCGCGGCGGCCGGACCGACGAGGCCAGCGTCCGCGCCCAGGTCGCGATACGCGCAGAACGCGGGCGCGCGGCGCTGAAGGAGAAAGTAGGCGCGGCAAGTCCCGTCCTGCTCAGCGTCGAGGACGCCTACTGGGTCCAGTTCGGTGTCGAGGCCCAGGCGCGCCACGCTGTAGCGCTTGCAGGATCAGACGCGCCGGTCCTCGTGTCGTCCAGCGTGGACGCCGACCGTTCGGCGACCGAGATCCTGGTGTCGGCCCCGGATCGTCCCGGCCTGTTCGCCGATCTTTGCGGCGCGATCAGCGCGGCTGGCGCCAATGTCGCAGCCGCGCACCTCTATGAAGGCGGCGACAAACGGGTTCTCGACGTGTTCGACGTCCAGGACGCCAAGGGCGCGCCGCTGGGCGTCGACAACCCCGCCACACTTCAGCGCGTGCTCTCCGATCTGCGGGCGGCGGCGGCCGGCGCCGGAAATCAAAGGCGAGCGGCCAAACCACCGGCGATCAGCCGCAGGCATGCAGCCTTCATCATCTCGCCGATCATACGCATCGACCGGACAGCATCGGCCAACCGCACCGTGATCGAGGTGTCCGGCCGCGACCGCCCCGGCCTGCTCTATGACATCGCCCGCGAGCTGGTGGACGCTGGTTTGTCGATCCGCTCGGCGCATGTCGGCGCCTATGGCGAAAGGGTCCATGATGTCTTTTACGTCGAGGCGCTCGACGGCAGCGAGCTCTCCCCTGACAAGGACGAAAAGCTGGCGGCCCGTCTCGAGGCGGTGCTGCGCGTCAATGCGCCGACGACCGGCCCGCGCATTCCCGCCCACACGCTGGCGCGCGCTCCTGCCTCCAACAACCGCTGAAACCAGCTGACGGATCGAAGCCATGTCGCTCGCGCGCAACGTGTTCGTGCAGACCGGCTTCACGCTGGCGAGCCGCGTGCTCGGCTTCGCGCGCGACCTCGCCCTCAATGCGCGCTTTGGCGGGCAGGGACCGCTGATGGATGCTTGGGCGACCGCGCAGATGCTGCCCAATCTCTTCCGGCGCCTCTTCGCCGAAGGCGCGTTCGCGCAGGCCTTCGTGCCGGTATTCGCCAAGGAGCGGGCGACCGAGGGCGTCGCGACGGCCGACCGCATGGCGAGCCAGGTGCTGGCCTTCATCATGACGGTGGTGGTGATTTTCTCGATCCTTGCCGAAGTGGCCATGCCTTATCTCATGCCGCTTCTCCTCTCGGCGTACACCGATGATCCGAGGACGCTGGCGACGGCGACCCTGATGGCCCAGCTGACGATGCCCTACCTCGCCTGCATGACGCTCGCCTCCCTGCTCGGCGGCGTTCTGAACACGCTCGGGCGGTTCGCGCTGGCGGCCGGCGCGCCGATCCTGCTCAACCTCTGCACGCTTGTTCCGCTGGTGCTGGCGCCGGACCCGGAAAGCGCCGCGCTTTTCGCGTCGGCGGCGGTGACGCTCGCCGGTCTGCTTCAGGGCGCCCTGCTGTGGTGGGGCGTGCGCAAGCTGGGCGTCGATCTCCGCATCGGCTTTCCGGTGCTCAGCAAGACGGTGCGGCGTGTCGTGGCGCTGGCCGTGCCCGGCGCCATCGCGGGCGGCGCAATCCAGCTCAACACGCTGGTGAGCCAGGTGCTGAGCGGTTCGGACGAGGGCGCGCGAGGTGTGCTTTACAATGCGGACCGCATGTATCAGCTGCCCCTCGGCTTGATCGGCGTCGCGGTCGGGCTGGCGCTCGTGCCGCGCCTGTCACGGCATTTCGCCGAAGCCGACGAGGCGGGCGCCGGCAAGACGATGGACGACGGCATAGGCCTCGCCATGGCCTTCACCATGCCGGCGGCGCTCGCCCTGTTGATCATGCCGTTCTTCGTGATCGACGCGGCCATTACGCGCGGCGCGTTCTCGGTGGAGGATGCTCGCCGGACGGCCGAGGTGCTGCGGCAGTTCGCGTGGGGGATACCGGCGTTCGTTCTGGCGAAGGTATTCACTCCGCCGTTTTTCGCGCGCCAGCGCACCCGGCAGCCGATGCAGTTCGCGATCCTCGCCGTGCTGGTCAACATCGCGATCGGCGCGGCGCTCTGGTTTTGGCTCCCGACCGTGGGTGTGGACGGAGTCATCGGCCTTGCGATCGGGACAAGCGCCTCAGGCTGGCTCAACGTCTTGCTACTGGCCGGAACGCTGGCGCGCGAAGGCGTCTACCGCATCGGCGCGGCGGCGTGGAGGCGAATGGTGCGGCTGGCGGTCGCCTGCGTCATCATGGGCGCCTTCATCGCGCTGTGCGCCTGGCAATATCCTCTGCTGCGCGAAATTTTGGTCTCCAAGGAGATCGCGGTCCTGGTCGTCGGGGCGGTGGGCTTTGCGATCTATGGGCTGGCTATGCTGGCCATGGGGGCGGTCACGCTGACGGAGATCCGCCAGTCCCTGCGTCGGGAAAAGGGCGCCGAAAGCGTTGCAAAACAGACGCTTATGGACTAGGTTGAAGACTAGTCAGAGAAGCGCGCGCGAATGCATATCAAGAGTTGGCCGGTACAAGATGCGAAGGCGCGTTTCAGCGAACTGTTGGAGGCTTGTCTGCGGGACGGGCCGCAGCTGGTGACCAAACGGGGCGCGGAGGCCGCCGTGCTCGTGCCTGTCGATGACTGGCGGCGCTTGCAGGGCGCGGCGCGGCAAACTCTGAAGCAGCTGTTGATGGCGGATGAGGGGCGCGGGGATCTGGTGGTGCCGACGCGTGGACCCAGGAAGCGTCGGGCCGGCGGCGAAATCGGCTGAGCTGTGTATCTGCTGGACACCAATGTCGTGTCGGAACTCCGCAGCGCCCGGCCGCATGGCGCGGTCGTTGCGTGGCTCAATAGCGTCGATGACGCGGAACTCCACATCTCGGCTGTGACGCTAGGCGAAATTCAGGCCGGCATCGAGATGACCCGCGCTCAAAATGCGCCTCGCGCCGTCGAACTTCAAGCGTGGCTCGATGAGGTCGCGGAGACTTATAACATACTGAGTCTGGATGGTCGCATTCTCCGGCACTGGGCAAGGCTGATGCACGGACGGTCTGACAATCTGATCGAAGATGCGCTCATCGCGGCGACAGCGCAGGCGCATGGTTTCACGGTGGTGACGCGAAACGTCCGGGACGTCGCGCTGTTTCGCGTGAAGACATTCAATCCTTTTGGAAAGTGATCGGCGCCATGAGCTTCAAGGTTGATTTCGGTAAGACCGCCGGCGACTACGCCCGGCACCGGGCGGGCTTTCCTCCAGCCCTGCTGGAGCGCCTCAAGGCCCACGGTCTCGATCCCGTCAATCGCGACGTGCTCGACCTCGGGACCGGGACCGGCACGCTGGCGCGGCAGGCGGCGCTCGCGGGCGGACGCGTTACGGGCGTCGATCCGTCAGAAAGCATGATGACGCAGGCGGCGGAAATGGATAGCGCCGTGGGCGCCGCGGTCGATTATAGGGTGGGTCGCGCCGAAGCCATCCCGGTCCAGGACGAGAGCCAGGACATCGTGCTTGCAGGGCAGTGCTGGCACTGGTTCCGCGGCGCCGAGGCTGCGCGCGAGGTCGCGCGTGTCCTCCGGTCAGGCGGACATGTCGCCATCTGCCATTTCGACTGGTTGCCGCTACCGGGCAATGTCGTCGAAGCGACGGAAAAGCTCATCGAGGCGTTCAATCCCTCCTGGCGGATGGGCGGCGGCACGGGCATCCATCCGAAGTACCTCGCCGATCTTTCGGGCGCAGGCTTCAGATCGCTTGAAACCTTCAGCTTCGACATTGACGCCGCCTATACGCACGAGGCCTGGCGAGGCCGCATCAGAGCGAGCGCTGGGGTTGCGGCGAGCCTTGCCGAAGAAACGGTCGCAGCCTTCGACGACGAGCTGCGCCGCCTGCTGGCGGCCTCTTACCTGCAGGATCCGCTCGCCATACCTCACCGGGTGTGGGCTGTCGTTGGTCGCAAGGCTTCCGTCGCCGGGCTTTGAGCGGTAGGAGCCGGCCTGCATCCAAGCGAGTTCCTTCGATGACTGACGCAACCAAATCCTACGACGGCCCTGCGCGCGTGTTTTCCGGCGTGCAGCCTTCGGGCAGCCTGCACCTTGGCAATTATCTCGGCGCCCTGGTGAAGTTCGTCGCCATGCAGGAGACGCATGACTGCATGTTCTGCGTGGTGGACCTCCACGCCATAACCGTGCCGCAGGATCCGAAGCTGCTGGCCGCCCAGACGCGGGAGATCGCGGCAGCCTATCTCGCGTCGGGCATCGATCCGAAAAGGTCGATCGTCTTCGCGCAGTCCTCGGTGAGCGCGCACGCCGAGCTTGGGTGGATATTCAACTGCGTCGCCCGCATGGGCTGGCTGGAGCGCATGACGCAGTTCAAGGACAAGTCAGGCAAGGACCGCGAGAGAGTGTCGGTCGGGCTGTTCGCCTATCCCGTCTTGCAGGCGGCGGACATTCTTTCGTATCGCGCGACGCACGTGCCGACGGGGGAAGACCAGAAACAGCACCTGGAGCTGGCGCGCGACATCGCCGACCGGTTCAACCGCGAGTTCGACGCGCCCGGTTTCTTCCCGCTGCCGGAGCCGCTGACGACAGGTCCCGGCGCACGGATCATGTCGCTCAAGGACGGAACAAGAAAAATGTCCAAGTCGGATCCGTCCGACGCCTCGCGCATCAATCTGCTGGATACCGCCGACGAGATCTCACGAAAGATCAAGCGCGCGACTTCCGACAGCGCCGCTTTGCCGTTCGAGGTCGATGGGCTGGCGGATCGTCCGGAGGCCGCAAACCTGGTTGGCATCTACGCTGTGATGGCGGGGCTGACGGATGCGGAGGTGCTGCGTGAGTTCGGCGGCAAGGGTTTTGGCGCGTTCAAGCCGGCGCTCGCCGACCTGGCCGTCGAGAGGCTGGGTTTGGTGGCGGCTGAGATGCGGCGGCTTATGTCGGACCCCGGCGAGGTCGATCGGGTTCTCAGGGACGGGGCCGAGCGGGCGGACGCGATCGCCCGGCCGATCTTGGAGGAGGCGAGGCGGTTGGTGGGTTTCTGGCGCGCCTGAAGCAAATTGTCCGTGTCCATTCCGCGCCGATGGGGCGCATGTCTGCCGGTGAGGCCGTCCGATAGGGTGCCCCAAGGTGTCGGAGGCCCACAAGTGCAGCGCATTCCTGGATATCTGGCGCTGGCGTTTGTGCTGGCCGCCTGCCAGCCGCAAGACCTCGTCGTCGCGAATCCCGAATTCCGGCCTCCTCTGGGAACAGGCGCGATCGGAGCGGGCTATTTCTCCATCCGGTCGCCTGAGGACGACCGCATTGTCGCGGTCTCGTCGCAAGCGGCGGCGCGCGTGGAGATGCATGCTTCGACGACGACCGGACAGGTGACACGCATGGAGCGTGCCGATGGCGTCGATCTTCCCGCAGGCCAGACGGTTAAGTTCGAGCCGGGCGGATTACACCTGATGGTATTCTCGCCGGAAGTGAAGGGCGACGCCACATTTCCGATCACTTTCGAGTTCAGGTCCGGTCGAAGAATGACGGTCGGTTTCGGCGTGGTCACTGCGGCGCCCGAGCCACACGATTAATCAACCATCAATCAATATTGGGTTGAGGTTAACGCTGAACGCGACCACACTCTTTTCACTCAAGCCGGGGGCTGGGCCATGTCAGTGTTGCAACTCCGCCGCGACATGGCCGTGCCCGACGCCGTCGTCGAAATCGACGCGCCGTTTCCGCTGCGGACCATCAACGTCACCCCCAGGGCCGCTGAGCAAAACCTTGAGTCCGAAGCGCCGGCCGATGATGATGATGAAGACCGCAAATCCTTTGGCGCCCGGGCTCGCGGCTGGCTGATCGGCTTGTCGGCTGTCTGCGCGCTCGGGGCCTATCCAGCCCTCATCGTGCTCTCGAGTGAGGTCGGTGACCGCAGCGCTGCAAACCTCGTGGACAGAACGCAGTGGACCGTGCCCTGGGCGGGCGGGGTTGCGCTCCTGATGGAGCGCCATTTCGAAACGCTTGGCTGGGCCAGCGATGCGCCGTCCTGGGCGCCGATGGCGCGCCTCACCGCCAAGCCCGCCTATCAGGCGGCGCTCGCCGGCGCCCTTGGCGAGTACGTGTCCATGATGAACCAGCACGCCGACTCCTCCGGCCGGCCCGATTCCGACCTTGAGGCCGCCTCGCGGCTGGTCAACGCCGGCAGCACGGGAGTTCAGCTGCGGGCGGCGCGCGACGCCCTGGTGAATTACGACCGGCGCGAACGGCGGCGCGGAGCGGGGGTCGAGGCGGATACAGCGAGACTGATCGCTCAGCTCGGCCTGGTTGAGACTTGGGCGATGCGCAGCCAGAGCGATGTCGCGCAGTCGGCCAACCTTGCTGGCGGCAATCCGATCGACGAGAGTGCGACAAACGCCGTCTATGCCGCCAAAGCCCGCGCAAACGCCGCCCTCGTGTTGATCGAAGCGATGGACTGGCCGGAGACGACGGGCGCCGAAGCGGCGCGAGCGGCGGCCCTCAAGGCATGGCGTGCGGCGTCCGAGTTCCGCCCGCTGATCGTCCTGAACGGATCGGCCGACGGCTGGCTGTTCGGCAACCACGCGGTGTCGATGGGCTTTCTTCTGGCTCAGGCGCAAGGCGCAACATCGAAGTTTCTCGACCTGCTCGATTCGCCGTCGCAAGGCGGACGGTCACTCGCCGCGGCGAGCATGCCGCAGACGACCGTCAACTGATCCGATCGCGAATCGAAACCGCGGACGGCGAACCGTCTCCAGTCAACGTGCCTTGGAATTCGGTGCTGTCGATAGGCCTTTCCGCGCCCGCGTCGGCCGGGCCGCGCACTTGACCCAGGCGTGGTGCGCGGGCCTGATGGCGACATGACGGATTTGTCACGCAAATTTCTTGTCGTGTCCGATGACACGGAGGAGTGCGTCAGCGCGGCCGTGTTCGCGGGCCTTCGCGCCAAGGCCGTGCATGCCGGCCTTGTTATCCTGCGGTGCGCCAAGACGCCGGCGCTGGGAGGCTGGATCGGGCTCGACAAGGACATCAGCCAGGACGCGCTGGACGCTGCCCGCCTGAAGGCGCGCCAGCATGCCGACCATGTAGAGACAAGGACGGGCGTCATGGCGGAGTTGGTGATCAGCGAGGATGACCCGCTCGATGCGATTCGCAAGCTGGTGGAAGCCGATCCGGCGATCAAGTCGCTGGTGCTCGCTGTAGGCTCGGGCCGGTGGGGGCCCGGCCCCTTGGTCTCGAGGCTGGGCAAGGGCCGTCCGCTCAGTGTTCGTCCAATCGCGGTCACGGTCATTCCCGGGGGGCTCAGCGACCGCCAGGTCGATGAAATGGGCGGGCTCGCGGGCTGAGGCTAGAGCATCCTTCGATCAAACTTGATCAGTTTTGTTGAAAAAAATGCTTGATCTCAACCGTGTAGGGCAATGTGTCTGCGACCAGGCGGCCGAGAAGCTGCTCGGGCTGCGAACAATCACCAGAGCGGCCTGATTCATATCAGTCTTGCCAGTGCTGCATTGCGTCAGGTTTGCCGCCACTCCATGTTGCGGGCTGGATCGGGCCGGCGCCGCGCGCATATGCAAAGCCATCTGGCTCAGGTTGAACGAGGCCGACATGTTCATACAGACGCAAGCGACGCCCAATCCCGAGACGCTGAAATTCATCCCCGGACAGTCGGTCTCGCCGGCGACGTCTTATGAATTCACTTCCGCAGAAGAAGCGACCGCCTCGCCGCTCGCCTCAGCCCTTTTCGGTCTGAAGGGCGTCAAGGGCGTTTTTCTCGGCGACGATTTCATCGCGATCACCAAGACGCCCGATCTCGACTGGAGCCATCTCAAGCCGCTGGCGCTGGCGGCGATCATGGATCATTTCGTCTCCGGCGCGCCGGTCATGGCCGATGGTCACGGTCAACTCCTCGAAGAATCCGAGGCTGCGGACGAGGTAGTCTATGAGGGTGAAACCGCAGAGATCGTCGCCGAAATCAAGGAGCTGATCGCAACGCGCGTCCGGCCAGCGGTGGCCCAGGATGGAGGCGACATCATTTTCAAGCATTTCGACTCAGAGACGGGCATCGTGCAGTTGACGATGCGCGGGGCATGTTCTGGTTGCCCGTCATCCACCGCGACCCTGAAGCAGGGCGTCGAAAACCTCCTTCGGCATTATGTGCCGGAGGTCACGGCCGTGGAAGCGGCGGCGTAGGGAGCTGCCCTGGACGGCTTCTTTTTCTGTGGTCGGCTCGAGCCAGGGCGCGACTCTCGCCTCATCCCGACGAGGGAAACCGCAAGCAGACCATGAGCGCGCCGTGAACGTACTGGACTTCGCCCGCTGGATGCCGACGCTCGAGCCTCACGGCAGGAATCCGGAAAGCTGGTTCGCGGATCCCGACCACTCTCGCTTCATTGGGATGCAGAATGCCTCATCGCGGGGCTGCTGTCTCATTCTCGCCGCCCGCGCGGTCGGACTGGACTGCGGGCCGATGAACGGTTTCAACCGGGAGGGCGTCGATCGTGAGTTCTTACTGGGCGATGCCGGCATGAAAAGCTGGCGGTCCAGTTTCTTCTGCAACCTCGGGCAGGGCGATGGAGCTGGCAAGCGGTCACGCGCGCCCCGGCTGGCGTTCGAGGAAGCCGCCGGGGTCATTTAGGCATGCTCGTGCTCGGGATCAACACTGTCGGGGCGGACTGTGACGCTGCGGTCTTTACCGATGAGGGCGTGGCCTTCGTCTGCTCCGAACCAATGGCTCAAGGCCATGACGCCCGGCTGGCCATCGTCGTTCAGAACGTCATGCGAGAGGCTGGACGGACCTTCCAGGAGATCGACCGGATCGCGGTTGTTGCGGGGCCGGGGTCGTTCACCGGCGTGCGTGTGGGCGTGGCGTTCGCGCGCGGTCTGGCGCTGGCGCTCGACCGGCCGGCCGTGGGCGTCACCAGCCTCGAAGCGGTGGCGGCGAGGTCCGGACGCGGACGCATTCTGGCCGCGCTGCCCGCCAGGCGCCGCCTTCCGGATCTGTCCTGGTGGGCGCAGATCATCGAGAATGGGCAAGGGCAAGGCGAGCCGGTCGAAGCAGATGCGAGAAAGCTTGTCGAGATGGCGACGGGCGTCGAGGTCGTGCTTGGTGACGGGTTGCCGAACTGGGATTTCCAACGGCCGCAGAGAGCTGGACGTCCCAGCGCCATCAACGCGGCGCTATGGGTGTCGCGGCTGGAGGGCGAGCTGCCGCCGGCCCGGCCGATCTACGTGCGCGAACCGGACGCGACGCCGATGGCGCCAGCATGACGCTGACCTCTCGATGCGCCCTCGCAATCGACGCAGCGGCGCTTTCTTCCATCCACGGGCACTGCTTTGAAAAAGGGTGGCCGGAGGCGGATTTTGCCGATTGGCTGTCACGGCCAGGCGCATTTGGAGCGGTCGCCTCAAGCGCGGACGCCCCGCTTGCTTTCGGGCTTGCGCTGACCGCCGGAGAGGACGCGGAACTGCTGACGCTGGCGTGTCTGCCCGAGGCCAGACGGTCCGGCGCGGCGCGCGCAGCGTTGCGGGTGCTGGCGGATGAGGCAGGCCGGCGGAGCCTGAAACGCTGGATTCTTGAGGTGGCGCGAGACAACACGGCGGCGCTCGGCCTCTATCGCTCTGAAGGATTCGTGGAAATGGGCGTGCGGAAAGGCTATTATCGGAAACCGGGCGGTCAGGAAGACGCAATTGTGATGGCCCGGCCGGTCCGCACAGCGGTCCTGAATTCGAGTGGACAGGCGGGCGGCTGACCCTCATATCCAGCCGTGACGACCGCCGTGAGCTGACTTGAGACGATGAAAGGGCCGGAGACAGCCGGATGATCGAGCAAAGGTGTATCGACAAGGGCCTGCGGATGACCGAACAGCGCCGTGTCATCGCGCGCGTCCTGTCCGGCGCCGAGGATCACCCCGATGCTGAAGAGCTTCACCGGCGCGCGTCGGCGGTGGACGCCAATATCTCGCTGGCCACGGTCTATCGGACCGTGAAGCTGTTCGAGGATTCCGGCATCATAGAACGTCACGACTTCCGCGACGGGCGGTCGCGCTATGAGGAGTCGCCGGAGGAACACCATGATCACCTGATAGACGCCAAGTCGGGCAGGGTGGTGGAATTCCATTCCGACGAGATCGAGTTGTTGCAGGTCGAGATCGCGCGCAAGCTGGGCTATCGGCTGGTCGATCACCGGCTGGAACTCTATGGCGTGCCGCTCGAGGACGAGAAGTGACCGCGATCACGGAATTCATGTGACCCTCATGGGCCAAGGACCGACAGGCAAGCCGAAAGGTCTCTTCATCAAGACCTATGGCTGCCAGATGAACGTCTACGATTCCGAGAGGATGCGGGACGTGCTCAAGCCGCTCGGCTACGCTCCGGTCGACACACCCGAGGCTGCGGACCTTGTGGTGCTGAATACGTGCCATATTCGTGAGAAGGCGACGGAGAAGGTCTTTTCCGAACTCGGCCAACTCAGACGGATGAAGGAAGCAGGCGGCGGGGTCATGCGCATCATCGTCGCCGGGTGCGTGGCCCAGGCGGAAGGCGCCGAGATCATGCGGCGCCAGCCGGCTGTCGATCTGGTGGTCGGTCCGCAATCCTATCACCGACTGCCCGAAATGATCGCCCGGGCCAGCCGGCAAACCGGCGACCGGCTGGAAACCGATTTCGCGGCGGACGAAAAATTCGACGCGTTGCCGAAGTCACGCGAAGCAAACGGCCCTTCGGCGTTCGTGCCGGTTCAGGAAGGCTGCGACAAGTTCTGCACCTTCTGTGTGGTCCCTTACACGCGGGGAGCGGAGTTTTCGCGCAGCGCGGAGGCGATCCTCGCCGAGACGCGCGAACTGACCAGACAGGGTGTCAGCGAGATCGTGCTGATCGGACAGAATGTAAACGCCTGGCACGGGGCGGCGTCCGTCCATGACGGTCTGGGCGGCGCGTGGGGTCTGGGACGGCTGATCCGGCAGGTCGCGCGCATCGGCGGCGTCGAACGCATTCGCTACACGACGTCTCATCCGCGTGACATGGATGATGCGCTGATCGAGGCGCATGCCGACGTCGAACAGCTTGCGCCCTTTCTCCATCTGCCCGTCCAGTCGGGGTCGGACAGAATCCTGAAGGCCATGAATCGCGGGCATACGGCGGCGGACTACCGGCAAATCGTCGCGAGGGCGCGCGCCGCGCGTCCTGACATCGCGTTCGCCTCTGACTTTATCGTGGGTTTCCCCGGCGAAAGTGACGCCGACTTCGAGGCGACGCTTGCGCTGGTTGGCGAGGTTGGATTCGCGCAAGGGTATGCGTTCAAGTATTCGCGTCGCCCGGGCACGCCCGCCGCAGGCATGGACCTCCAGGTCGATGAGGCTGTGAAGGACGAGAGGCTGGCGCGCTTGCTGGTCGAAATCTGGCGCGGCGCGCAGGCGTTCAACGAGGCGCAGATCGGAAAGCGGATGCCGGTCCTCTTCAACCGCAAGGGCAAGCACCGGGGCCAGGCGCTGGGGTATTCGGCCTACATGCAGCCCGTGCATGTCGAAGACGGCGCAGCCCTTATGGGTCGCATCCTCGATGTGGACATTGTGGGGGCGACCCAGACCAGTCTGACAGGGCGTATGGCGGCCATGACCGGCCGGACGACCGGGACGTTGAGCGAGGCCATCGCTTGAGCGAGAGATCCAAGCAGGCGAGGGCGACCTCCCGTCAGACCGTGGCCATCGCCAACCCCAAGCTGCTGCGCGAGGTTTGCGGGCCGGCCCACAGCCATCTTCAGGTCCTCGAGCGGACATTTGCCGAAGACGATCTGCGCGCCGAGAGTCAGGGCGGCGAGATCGTGCTGACCGGCCGGGAGAGCAGCGCGCGCCACGCCGCCGACGCCCTCGAAGCGTTCGTGCAGCGGATCGCGGCAGGCGCAGACGCCAGCGCCGCCGAACTCGAGGCGGCGATCCGCCTGACGCTGGCGAGCGGTCCTGCGGGGACGCCGGTCGACGTGATCGCAGGCCTGCGCAAGCCGGTGATGGCCCAGACGACCGGCCAGCGGTCCTATCTCGATACGCTGCGGAAGGAGGACCTGGGATTGGTGTTCGGCGTCGGCCCGGCAGGCACGGGCAAGACTTTTCTTGCTGTCGCCGTGGGCGCGGCCGAACTCAAGGCCGGCAAGCGCGAACGTCTCATCGTGGCGAGGCCGGCGGTAGAGGCCGGCGAGAAGCTCGGGTTTCTGCCCGGAGCGCTTGAGGAGAAGGTCGATCCCTACATGCTGCCGATCTGGGATTCGCTCAATGAGTGCTTGGGAGCGCAGGAAGTGGAGCGGCGCAAGGAGCGCAAGGAGATCGAGGTCGCGCCGCTGGCCTTCATGCGCGGCCGGACCCTGAAGAACGCGTTTGTCATCATCGACGAAGCGCAGAACGCGACGATTCCCCAGATGAAGATGGTGTTGACCCGGCTCGGCCGAGGATCGCGCATGATTGTGACGGGTGATCCCTCGCAGAGCGATCTGCCGGAGAAGACCGCCTCGGGCCTCGCCCACGCCATCAACATCCTGAAGGGCGTGGCGGGAGTGGCGATGGAAGAGATGACGTCGGCCGATGTGGTGCGGCACGACCTCGTCGGCCGGATCGTGCAGGCCTATGACCGGGACGCCGCGCTGAGCGGGCTTGGCCGAAGGCGATGAGGCTCGCGCCATCCAGCGACATGGCCCTGTTCGAGCCGGTGGTGAGCGATCCGCGCTGGACGCAGCGGCTGCCGCACATCGATGACCTGGTGGCGACGGTCCTTGCGCGGGCCAATCGCGCCGAAACCAGAGGTTCGGTAGTTATCCTTTTCACCAACGACGCCGAGATGCGGTCGCTCAACAGCCGCTGGCGCGGCCTCGACAAGGCGACCGACGTTCTGTCGTTTCCTTCCTCGGGTCCGGGTGAACCAGGCGGGCCTCAACCGCTCGGCGACATAGCGGTCGGCTACGAAACCGCCATGCGCGATGCGAAGGATATGGGCCGTCCGGTCGAGGCGCATGTCAGCCATCTTCTCGTGCACGGGTTTCTGCACTTGCTCGGCCACGACCATGTCGCGCCTGCGGACGCGGTTGCGATGGAGAGCCTGGAAACGGCGATCCTCGCCGATCTGGGCTGGCCTGACCCCTATCGCACTGGCCCCTACCTCTTTGATTCCTCCGGAAAGACGGACTGATCATGGCTGACGGCCCGGACGATGCTGACCCTGCTTCGCGGCCGAGGCTGCGCGACCGTCTCGCGCGGCTGGTAAGCGGCCGGGCGCTTGCGGCGCCGGAACCCCTTCCGGCGGCAAGAGACGCAAGTCCCGGCGCGATCCGGCTGCGGATCGCCGAATTCGAGGGCGCGAATGTCAGGGACGTGATGACATCCCGGGTGGATGTGGCGGCGGTCGAGATCGATGCAACGCTTCAGGAGGTGTTGAACCGCTTCGCCAGGGACGCTCATTCCCGCATGCCCGTCTATCGCGACTCGATCGACGATGCGGTCGGCTTCGTGCACATCAAGGACGTCGTCGCCGAAATCGCCCGGGCGGGTTTGAGCCCGGAGACGCTGGCCTGCCAGCCGCTGGAAAGGCTGATGCGGGACATCATGTTCGTCCCGCAATCGATGCGTCTTCCCGATCTGCTCGTGCAGATGCAATCGACACGCATTCATATCGCGCTGGTGGTCGATGAGTATGGCGGCATTGGCGGCGTCGTCTGCCTCGAGGATCTCGTCGAACAGATTGTCGGCGAGATCGACGACGAGCACGATGTCGATGCGCCGCCGGTCGTGCGAAAGGGGCGCTCTTCCTGGGAGGTCGATGGTCTCGCTCTTATCGACGATGTCGAACGGGAGACAGGCCTGGTGCTGTCGGTCGCGGCGTTTGAGGACGAGATCGACACGATCGGCGGTCTCGCTTCGGCGGTGGCGGGGCGCGTACCCCAGGTTGGCGATGTCGTCGAACACCCGCACGGCCCGGTGATGGAAATCGTCGAAGCCGACCCCAGGCGGGTTATACGGATAAGATTGCGCGGCGCGCCCAGGACAGCCCCGGCGCCGGCTGCCGAATTGAAGGCCGCCGAGATCGACCGACAGGGCGCCTAGGGAATCCTTCGATCAAACTGACTTGGTTTTGATCAAGGTTTCCTCCAGCACGACCGGTTTGCAGGCTGGCGCCGCCGACGTAGATCGTGACTTTGGTTTCCAAGTGTGGGGGTCAGCCTCCAGGTTCCGGGGGATAGTCTCATGACTCAGACGCAGTACGCGCCCGGTGATTTTCCGGCGAGCCGCGGAAACCTGCTAACGCCGGCCTATCTCTGGCTCGTTCGCCAGCAACGGGCGCGAGCGCTCGGGCTGGCGGCCGGGTTCGGCGTCCTGGCCAATCTGGCGTTCCCGCCGATCTGGTTCTGGCCAGCGATGCTGATCGCCCTCTCGGGGCTGGTCTGGTTGCTGGACGGCGCCAAGCTCGCGCTGCGGCCAGGCCGTGCCGCCTTCTGGCGTGTGTTCGCATTTGGCTTCGCTTATTTCCTGGTGGGCCTGCACTGGATCGTGGCGGCGTTCCTGGTCGATCCCGGAGCGCATCTTTGGCTGATCTGGCTACCGCTCCTGATCCTGCCGGGCGGGCTGGCTCTTATCCTCGCCAGTGTGATGCTCCTCGCCTTTCAACTCTGGAGCACCGGTCCGGCGCGGCTGATCACCTTTTCCGTCCTGTTCATGGCGGCCGAATGGATACGGGGAGCGCTATTCGGTCTGGGCGGCCTGCCCTGGAATTTGCCCGGGATGGCGTGGGAGCCGGGCGGCGCAATCTCGCAGAGCGCTTCGATCTGGGGCATTTACGGCCTGTCGCTCCTGACGGTTGTCGCCCTGGCCTCGCCGGCGGCGCTGGCCGACCGGCGTCCGCGGGGCACGACAGCCCTGCGCGCCGCGCCAGCTATCGCTGCGGCGATCCTTTTTGGCGCGCTGTGGGGATGGGGATCGCAGCGGCTCTCGACAGTGGAGCAGCAGCCCGACGGCCCGATGGTGCGACTTGTCGAGGCCGGCGTTCCGCAGGCCGCCAAGTATGATGAGGGCGTTGCAGCCGCGATGGTCCGGCGCTTCAGCGATCTCACCGGACCAGACGGGTCAGGCACGCCGTCGATCGTCATCTGGCCGGAAGGAGCGCTGCCATACTTTCTCTTCGAATGGCCCGAGGCCCTTGATCTCATCGCCGAGCGGCTGGGCGACCGGCGCCTGATCATTGGCGTCGCCCGACGCGAGCAGGCGGGCAGTTCTGGCGAAAAGACCTATAACAGCCTCACCGTGTTGAGTGGCGACAGCGCCTTGCGCGGTCCGCTGCAAATCTATGACAAGCACATGCTGGTGCCGTTCGGCGAATTCACACCGCTTGCCGATCTGATCGATCGGCTCGGAGTTGAAACCCTGCAGAAGCTGGCCCCGGGCGGTTTCAGTCCCGGGCCCCGGCCAGCGCCCGTGAAAGTTGTAGGAGTGCCCGCATTCGGACCCATGATCTGCTACGAAGCGATCTTTCCCGGTCTCGCCCCGGACGGGATCGACCGGCCCCAATGGCTCGTCAATATTTCCAATGACAGCTGGTTTGGCGGGCTTTCGGGTCCCTATCAGCACGCCGCCCAGGCGCGATATCGAAGCATCGAGGAAGGCCTGCCGATGGCGCGGGTCGCGGCGGGGGGGCTGACGGGGATGATTGACGCCTACGGACGGTGGACGGCCCGCGGGTCGCCTGCCGATCCGGTGATCTACGGAGCGGACCCCGCCGGATGGAAGTCGAGCGTCGTCGATGCGCCCATTCCGCCGGTTGCCGCTCCCACGCCCTATTCGCGGTGGCGGGATGGTCTGTTCTGGATCATTTTTCTCGGACTCAACCTCGGGTTGTTAGTTCTGCCGCGACGCTAGTCTTAATGCTAGCAGGCGGTCTGGCGCCGTTCCGGCCGGGTCTGCCTCAAGGTCGGGCGGTGGAGAACAAACTTCCAAATTTCATCGACAAGCATGTTGGGCGGCGCCTGCGATGGCGGCGGCGTGAGCTCAGGCTGTCGCAGGAGGCCCTGGCGGCGAAGCTCGGACTCACCTTCCAGCAGGTGCAAAAATACGAACGGGGGGCGAACCGGATTTCGGCGGGGCGCCTTTTCGAACTGGCGCGTGCGCTCGACACAAGCATCGCCTATTTTTACGAGGGCGCGGACGCCGTGAACCAGGCGGTGATGCGCGGCATGGCTGAGGACGGACCGGAATTCGCCGGGCTGATCGACGCCGACGCCGTGGACCTCGTCATCGCCTTTCAGGCCATCGGCGATCCGGTTCTTCGTCGCAGCATCCTCACCATGGTCAAGAATTCGGCGGCCCTGTTCCTGAGGCCGGTCCCAGCCGGGGAGTAGCGGTGCCGTCGCCTTGTCGCTTGCGCGACCGGTCATTGGTCATTAGCCGTCGCATGACTCCCTGAGTTTTTCGAAGGTCACATAAAGCTTTCTTTATACGATTTCCGGCGCTAGGAGTTGCCGCTTCAGGATTGTGTCCGGGGAGGTCGAATTGGCGCGTTCAAGTTACATCTTCACCAGCGAAAGCGTGTCGGAAGGCCATCCCGACAAGGTGTGCGACCGCATCTCCGACGAGGTCGTTGACCTTTACTATCGCACCACGCTCGCCGAAGGCCTCGACCCGTGGGCGCTGCGCTGCGCCGCCGAAACCCTGGCGACCACCAACCGTGTCGTCATCGCCGGAGAATATCGCGGCACCGACAAGGTGACAAAGGAGCTGATCGCGCACCACACGCGCCTCGCCATCCGGGACATCGGCTACGCCCAGGAAGGATTTCACTGGGAAACTGCCAACATCGAAGTTCTCCTGCATGGTCAGTCCGAGCACATCGCCCAGGGTGTGGACGCCTCAGGCAACAAGGAAGAGGGCGCGGGCGACCAGGGCATCATGTTCGGCTACGCCACCAATGAAACGCCGGAGCTGATGCCCGCGCCAATCCAGTTCAGCCACAAGATCCTCAAGCTGCTGGCCGATGCACGCCATGGCGGGGCTGAAAAAACCCTGGGGCCGGACGCCAAGAGCCAGGTCACGGTTCGCTATGAGAATGGCAAGCCGGTGGAGTGTGTCTCGATCGTCCTTTCGACGCAGCACACGGACAAGAAGCAGACCAGCGACGACATTCGCAAGATCGTCGAACCCTACATCCGCAAGGCCCTGGGCGACGTGTTGCCGATCGCCGGGAACTGCGTCTGGCACATCAATCCGACGGGTACGTTCGTGATTGGCGGTCCCGATGGCGATTGCGGTCTTACCGGGCGAAAAATCATTGTCGACACCTATGGCGGAGCGGCGCCTCATGGCGGCGGCGCATTCTCGGGCAAGGACCCCACCAAGGTCGATCGCTCGGCGGCCTACGCGGCGCGCTACCTCGCCAAAAACGTCGTGGCGGCGGGTCTGGCCGACCGCTGCACCATCCAGCTTTCCTATGCCATCGGCGTCCCCGAACCCCTGTCGGTCTACGCCAATTGCGACGGAACGGAAAAAGTGGACGTCGCCCGGCTTGAGGCGCGCCTGGGCGAGGTGATGGATCTCCGTCCGCGCGGCATCCGCAAGCATCTCGATCTCAACAAGGCGATCTATGCCCGCACTTCGGCCTATGGGCATTTCGGCCGCGAGCCAGACGCCGATGGCGGCTTCTCCTGGGAGAAGACCGATCTGGCCGAGAGCCTGAAGGGCCTGGGGTAGAGAGTACGCTAGGTGCATTGAGCGTAGAGCAACCTCGTCCTCTTTGACGCAGACAGGTTGCTCGACACTTTTGAGATAGAGCACCTTTCATTGTTCAAGCCGATTTGGTTTGATCGAAGGATGCCCTGGCGAAATGCACCGTCGGCTATTGAGGTAGAAGCGGTGCATTTCGCTGTGCTCAATGCACCCTGTGCGGTCCGGTCATGACGGATCATTTTCTGGCGCACCGCCTGTACGGCCGGTCCGCTGGCAAGCCCTTGTCGGCGCGGCAGGTCCGGTTGATGGAGGACTTGCTTCCCCGGCTCGTCATTCCCGAAACGCCGTCGCGGGCGCTCGATCCCCGCACGCTGTTTGCCGGGCTGAATGAGGTCTGGCTCGAGATCGGATTTGGCGGGGGCGAGCATCTGGCAGGGCAGGCGTTGCTGCACCGTGACGTCGGCATGCTCGGAGTCGAGCCGTTCCTCGATGGCGTCGCCAAGGTGCTTGGGCTGATCGATGACAGCGGTATCAGCAATGTCCGGCTGAAGCGCGGAGACGCGCGGCTTGTGGTCGAGCAATTCCCGGACGCCTCGCTCGACCGGGCCTTCATCCTGTTTCCCGACCCGTGGCCCAAGACGCGGCACCACAAGCGGCGGATCGTGCAGCCCGTGTTTGTCGGCGCGCTCGCGCGTGTGCTGAAGCCCGGGGCGAAGGTGAGATTCGCGACGGACTGGGCGGACTATGCCAACGCCGCCCTGCATGATTTCATCGCCGACGGTCGGTTCGTCTGGACAGCGGAACAGGCTGGGGACTGGCGCACGCCGCCGGGCGACCATGTGACGACGCGCTATCAGGAAAAGCGGCTGGGCGACTGCGCGCCAGTGTTTCTGGATTTCGTGTTTCAGCCCCCGGGTTAGGTCTGGGAGGCGTTTGCTGAAGAGCGACATCTCACTTGGGCCGGAACCCGCGCCGTCTCAGGCGCAATCCTTCCCAGCGCCGCAATCGTCTATCTCGATCTCGACTGTCGCGTGGTCAATGCCGTGCGCTTCGTGCAGGCGAGCCTTGATCCGGGCGACGATGGCGGGGCCGAAGGCGATTTCGCCGATGCGGACGTGCAGGGTCATGAGCGCGTGTTTTTCGTCGAGCGACCAGGCGTGGGCATGGTGAACGTCGAGCACGCCTTCGACATTGGCGACGAGGTCCTTCGCAACGACATCGACGTCAATTGCGCGCGGTGCGCCTTCGAGCAGGATGTGGCCGCTTTCTGTCACCAGCGTCCAGGCCGAGCGCAGAATGATCAGCGCGACGACGACGGAGAGAATGGGGTCGGCGGCCGTCCAGCCGGTCGCCATGATGATGAGGGCAGCAGCGATCGCCGCGATCGATCCGAGAAGGTCGCCCGCGACGTGAAGCAGGGCGCCCCGAACGTTGAGGTTGTCCCGGTCAGCGCCGTGAAGGATTGCAAAGGAGGCAATGTTTACGAAGAGGCCGATGCTCGCGATCAGCAGCATCGGACCTGCCAGAATCTCTCTTGTTTCGGTGAGCCGCAGGGCGGCCTCGACCGAAATCCAGACGGCGACGGCGAACAGCGCGAGACCGTTGACGAAAGCGGCGAGCACCGAGAAGCGGCGGAAGCCAAATGTGCGGCGGGCGTCGGCTGGCCGCCGGCCGATGCGAAAGCCGGCCCAGGCCAGCGCCAGGCTGGCGAAATCCGACAGCATGTGGCCGGCGTCAGCGATCAGGGCGAGCGAGCCCGCAATCACCCCACCGGCGACTTCGACGCCCATGAAAGCGCCTGTGAGGATGGCGGCGAGGCCGATGCGCCTCTCGCTCGTCTGATCATTGTCATGGGAGTGAGAATGGTCATGCGCAGCGCGCGGGCGCCCGGCCTTGGTCTCTTCGCCGGCAGGCGCCCCTTGTCCGTGCGAATGGGTATGAGCCTGATCGTTCGGCATGCCCCATGCCGTATCCGGCATTTGCTGGAATAACAAATGAATACAATGCGATGGTATAGCGGCGCGGCCGCGTTGCGAGGCCCGGTCCATTCAGCCTAAAGTCGTGTCATGACGAGCGATGCAGGTCCCATTCTGGTCGGCGATGTTGGCGGCACAAATGTCCGCTTCGCCATGGCCGCCGTCGGCGGCGACCGAGTGGAAATCTCCCGGACATGGAAACGATCCGGCGATGCTTTCCCGACATTCGAGGCCGCTGTTCTTGGCTATCTCGAATGGTCGGGTGCTCGCCCGGCAGGCGCCGCGTTCGGCCTCGCCGGAGCGGTGGTCGAGGGCCAGGTGCGCATGCTGCATCGGGACTGGTCGGCCGACCGCAGCGCACTGGCTGAACTTCTCGGCGTCGAGCGCGTCGTCGTCGTCAACGATTTCCAGGCCATGGCGCGGGCGGCGCCCGAACTCGGAGCTGCCGACGCCGACGACATCGCCCCGGGGCTCGCTGACCCGTCCGGGTCGATCGTGGTCACCGGGCCAGGCACCGGATTTGGCGTGGCGGTGCTGCGACAGCTGATGTCGGTTGAGGACCGCCGACATTGCTGGATCGTCCTTGGCGGGGAGGGCGGCCATCAGGCGTTCGCGCCACAAACGGCGATCGAATGGGAGCTGGCGCTCAATCTTAGACGTCAATTTGGCTATGTGTCCAACGAGATGGTCGCGTCAGGCTCGGGTTTCGAGGCGACGCTGCGGGCGCTGGCGGCGGTTATGGGGCTTGCCTGTCCGCACCTGACGCCGGAAGCGGTGATCGAGCGGGCGGGCCGGGGCGACGCCCTGTGTCTCGAAATGTGCCGCCTGCGGGCGCGCACGGTGATGACCTCGGCGGGCGATACCGCGCTGCTGTCAAACGCCACGGGCGGCGTCTTTCTGGGAGGCGGGGTCAGCCTGCGGATCGCTCCCTGGCTGACGGAAAGGGAAGCGCTCGACCGCTTTTACGCGCGCGGCGTCCGGAGCGAATTGATGAGCGCCATCCCGGTCAAGCTGATCACGGCGGACACGGCGCCGCTGATTGGCGCCGCGTGGCTGTGGCTCGATGAAAGGGAGCGAGGCTGGCTGTAGCCGCGCAAGGGTCCGGTTTACTTGCAGCCGCTGCAGCCGCCCCGATTGCCGCCATGCCCGCCGGCGTGTCCGTTGCCGGCATGTCCGCCGGCGCCGGCGCCGGCGAAGGCGCCGGCCGACGCGAATGCGAACGCGACAGCTGTCGCCGAGGACGTTGCACGGCTTGACCCGCCGTTGACGATGAAGATCCGGGATCCGCCTCCGCCACCTCCGCCAATGTCGTAGCCGACCCCTCCGGTGCCGAAGTTGGCCGGCAACACGATGCCGTCGGGAGCGCGGGTAACTTCGATCGGAGGGGGCAGCGGTGCAGCAGGCGGAAGGGAAGCCGGGGCGGGCGTACGCAGCGCCGGCACCGGCGGCGCCACGAAGTTCGGGCGGCCCTTCCTGCCGTCGGCGAATGAGGGGACGGCGATCGCGGCTGCCGCAACGGAAACGGCGATCAGGCGTGATACGGTCTTGATCATGGTGACGACCTCATGCATCGGACATGCCGCGCAGGTCCGGACTAGAAATCGACGGCCAGTCCCCGGCGTTCCCAGTCGCCGTAGCGGGTTGGCTCCTGGCCTCCGCGTCCATCGAATTCCACGGGCAGATCGAGCGGCAAGGCGGCGAGCCGACGCGCATCGGCTTCGCGAAGCGCTCGGGACGCCTCGGGCGACAGGACCTTGCCAGGCGCCGCACCCGGGACGACGGAAGCCGCTTCCGCCTGCGCCTCGGCAGGTTGGAGACCGGAGGACAATTCAGCGGCCATCGAAAGGTTCGTTCATCTTTTGGAAGCGATTTTGAACCGACATTGCAACCTGAAATCAACCATAGGGCAAGCGCGCTGTCGCACGGGCGATGCGCGCCTCTTGTCAGTATGGGATGGCGTCCGCCCGCGCGCCAGACCCGCCCGCCGAGGAGAGCCTCCATGAGCTACTTTAGGGCAGCCGGACTGATGCTGGCGATCCATCTCGCCTTTGCGGGAGGCGGCTGGCTGGTTGGCGAGCGCGCGGGCGCGCTGCTGGCGACGCTGGCCGCGCTGGGCTTCCACCTCGCGGTCTTCTGGTACGCCGAAAAAATCGTGCTGAAACTGCACGGCGCCCGGGAGGTCAATTCCGACGATACCTCTCCGATGATCCGGGCCTTTGTCGCCGACTGCGACAAGCTGGCGATGCGCGCCAACATGCCTCGGCCGCGTACTTACATTGTCGACGCCTTCCAACCCAACGCCTTCGTGGCGGGACGCGATATCAGCCATTCGTCCATCGCCGTCACGGACGGACTTTTGAAAACGCTGACGCGCGCCGAAGTTTCGGCGGTGGTCGCCCACGAACTGGCCCACGTGAAGCGGGGCGACGCGCTCGCCATGGGCATCTCGGCCGCGCTGGCCACAGTCGCGACGACGATCCTCGGATCGCTCGCCTATCCGATCGGACTTCGCAAGCCGGTGTCGACATTTCTGGCGGGCGTCATCGCCCGGGCCGGCCAGAGCCACAAGCGGGAGTACGCCGCCGACCGTGCCGCCGCCGAAATCTGCGGATCGCCGATCAATCTCGCCACAGCACTGCTAAAGCTCGAGCGCCACACGGTGTCGCTGCTCAACCCGTTAGCCGAACGCAGTCCTGCGACGGCGCTGATGTTCGTCATCGACCCGCTGCACGGTCCGCGCCGCCGCGCAAGCGCCACGCACCCGCCGACAGAAAGGCGCATCGCTCGCCTGCATCGTCAGGCGGCCGAGATGGAAGGCGTGGAGTAACGATTCTCGGTTTTACGCCAACGCAGTATCGAATAGGACCAGCAGACGGGCCCAAGCGCGTTCGGCCTGGAATTGGTCATAGACCGGGAAATCAAGCGAGCACCAGCCATGCTGGGCCGGGTAGACCTCGATCTCAGCCGGCAGCTTGGCCGAGTTAAAGGTCTCGCGCAGCACGGTTTTGACGTTCGGGTCAGCCTTGTCGTCGTTCTCGGCGACACAGAACAGAAAACTTGCTTTCATCTGCGGAACGGACAGATGCGGGCTGTCCGGGTTCTTCGTTACCAGACCGCCGCCATGGAAAGACGCCCCGGCGCCGATACGGCCGGGAACCGCAGCGGCGGTGCGCATGACAATGGGGCCGCCCATGCAGTAGCCGGTCGTGCCGATCTTGCGGTTGGCGTCAACCGCCTTCTGGCTGTCCAGCCAGGCCACAAAGGTCACCGCGTCGGTTTTGTGCGTGGTCGCATTAAGCGACTGCATCAGCGGCACCACCTTGCCCCTAATAGCGGGGTCAGTGAAGGAAGCGCCTTCGGGCACAACGGGAGAGACTTCATTGCGGTAGAAGGGATTCACGACAAGCACGGAATATCCGGATTCAGCAAGGCGCTTGCCCATGACGCGGAAGGACGGACGCAGGCCCATGATGTCGGGCCAAATGATGACCGCAGCGTGCTTGCCTTTTGCGGGGTGCACGAAATAGGCGTCGCAGACTCCGTCCGGGGTGGTGATCTTGACGTCCTGCTCGGCGACCGCTGCGGCGTCGGCCGGGCTGGTGGCGCACGCGCCTAGCGCCGCCATGGACATGACGCCGAAGCTCCTCCGCGACAGGTCTCCGGATTTCTCAAGAAAGGTCACGTCATCCTCAACGGTGTGTTCGTCGCACATGAATCCATCCTCTCGATGACTCGGCCACCCACGGACAGGCGCCAAACGAACCCTATACAAACTTAGCTTCCGTCGGCAAATGCTGGCGGGAATGGAGACGCTGGGAAGGATGACACGGCGTCGGCAATTGGTTAGGCACCGCGGATGAAAGCGCCTAATTCCGCAGGACGTCGTGCCGGCCAAGCCGCCAGACCCTCTCCCGCGCCGCGCCGACCAAGCGCTGCAGGCGCCTCCAGCCGCGTCGCAGCCGCCGAACTCCTTCACCTCGTGCTCGAAGAAAACTCCGACCTCGAAACGGCTCTGCAGAATTCCGAAACCTATCGCGGGCTGGCCGGACCAGATCGGGGTTTTGCCAGAGCTATCGCCAGCGCGTCTCTGCGCGGCCTCGGCCGGATCCACTGGGCGTTGGGCGCGCTCGTGGACAGGCCGCTCGACCAGATCGAATCGCCGGTCAAGATTCTCCTGATCATCGGCTGCGCGCAGCTCTGGCTTATGGGCGTGCCGGACCATGCGGCGGTCTCGGCGACGGTCGAGGCGGCGCGCTCCTGGCGTCCGGCCAGACGGGGCGGAGGGATGGTGAACGCCGTTCTGAGGCGCGCCAGTCGCGAGGAGGCGTTGTTCGAGACCTCGCCCCTCATCGCCATCTGGCCGGACTGGCTGGCGGCGCGGATGAAGGCGGCGCTTGGCAACGCTGGGGCCGACGCCTTGGCCGCGCTTCAGCTTGAGGAGCCTCCGATCGATCTCAGCCTCAAGCCGGGAGAGAACCCGCAGACATGGGCCGACCGGCTGGGCGGCGAGGATCTCCCAAACGGGTCGGTGCGGCTGATGGCCGGCATAAACCTTACCGAGTCGCCAGGTTATGCGGAGGGGGCGTGGTGGGTGCAGGACGCCGGCGCGGCCCTGGCGGCGCGGCTCATGGGAGAGGTTCGGGGCAAGGACGTCGCGGATCTGTGCGCTGCGCCAGGCGGCAAGGCTCTGCAACTGGCCGCTGCGGGCGCGCGCCTGAGAGCGATCGACATTTCGCGTCAGCGGCTGCAGCTGTTGCGCGCAAATACCGACAGAACCGGGCTGTCGATGACGATCATCGAAGCGGATGCGCGGACGTGGCGGCCGGATGCGAAACTGGACGCCGTGCTGCTAGATCCGCCGTGTTCGGCGCTGGGCATTCTCCGGCGTCACCCGGAAGGCGCATGGCGGCGCGATCCGGCGGATCTTGTCCGTTACCCGAAAATCCAGCGCGCGCTGATCGACGCGGCGAGCGACATGCTGAAACCGGGCGGGCGTCTGGTTTATTGCGTGTGTACGCCGAGTCCAGAAGAGGGCGTCGAAGTGATTGCCGCGACCCTCGGCGGCGGTGGATGGAAGCGTCTTCCTGTCGAGGCCGCTGAGATGCCCGGCTTCGGCCATGCGTTAACCCCTGGGGGAGACGTCCTGACGGCGCCGCCGCACCGCGACAGCATGGCCTCCTTGCGTGACTCGGAAGACGCACTCCGGCGCGAAATGGTCGCCGAGCCTGTAGCGGCCGATGTTTTCTACATCGCACGCCTTGAAAGGCTTGGCTGACCGCGCCATTCCCGAGACTGGGTCGAAGGAATCGGGTCAGGGCGGCAGGCGAACACAATTCCGCCATCGCGAAGCAACGAATACGCTCGAAATGGTTCAGACGGGGTTCAATCGGGTTCTGTAAGACAGTCTGCAAGGACGACCCTTTCCTTCCCGGTCGTCATCTGGAGTCACGAAAGATGGTCGTCGGCATGACTGGCGCTTCCGCCGCCCCTAAACCGCAGAAAGCATTTGCGGTGGCGTTCGCCGCGATGGCGCTCACGCTGGCCGGCTGCGCGTCCGGTCTCGGGGCCAATACGTATGAACGCAGCACGGTCGGCGCCGTGTCGCGCGTCGATGAAGGTACGGTCGTCGCCTCGCGCGCAGTCGTGATCGACGGCAGCCGCGGCGGCGAAGCGGTCGGTACGGGCGCCGGCGCCGTGATCGGCGCCGTGGCCGGCAGTCAGCTGGGCGGCGGGCGGGATGAAAACACGATCGGCGGCGTCGCCGGCGGCGTGATCGGCAACATGATCGGCAAGAACGCCACCAGGCAGCCGGGCTATGCCTACACGGTGCGCTTGCGGTCCGGCGAACTTGTCGCGATCACGCAGGGCGGCGACATCGCGATCGGCAATGGAACGCCCGTGCTGATCGAATATGGCGACCGCGCCCGGGTTATCCCGCAGAACGCCTCGATCGGCTACTGAAGCCCGTCAGCGGCAACCATTTAATCGGGAATGCCCGGACCGTCTGGGTCCGGGCGTTTTCATGATCGCTGCGACCAGACCGACCGCCCGCCTTGCGCCGTCAAAGAGGCGCTGGTAGGCCCACCCGATGTCGGCCATCCTGATATCTCCCTCGATCCTTGCGGCGGATTTCGCGCGCCTCGGCGAGGAAATCCACGCAGTGGACGCCGCCGGCGCCGACATGATCCACATCGACGTGATGGATGGACATTTCGTTCCGAACATCTCGATTGGCGCTTCGGTGATCGAAAAGCTGCGCCCGCACACGACGAGGCCGTTTGACGTTCACCTGATGATCGCCCCGGTCGACGCCTATCTGGAAGCCTTCGCGGCGGCGGGCAGCGATATCATCACGGCGCATCCGGAGGCGGGGCCGCATTTCCACCGCACGGTCCAGTCGATCAAGGCGCTGGGCAAGAGAGCCGGGGCCGCGCTCAATCCGGCGACCCATGAGGACGTGCTGGACCATGTTATGGACGAGCTCGACCTGATCCTCGTGATGAGCGTCAATCCCGGTTTCGGCGGACAGAGCTTCATCGACCGGCAGTTGCGCAAGATCGAGGCGATCCGCCGCAAGCTGGATATGCGGGGCCTGACGGCGATTCTCGAAGTGGATGGGGGCGTCACCGCCGCGACGGCGCCGGCGGCGATCAGCGCCGGCGCGACCGCGCTGGTGGCGGGCTCGGCGATATTCGGCCGGGGGCAGGCGGGCTATCGCGGCGCGATCGAGGCGTTGCGCGGGGTCAGGTCCAGCGGCATGACATCCTGATGGGCCTCGCAGGCGAGGGGGCGCACACCATGCCGGCCGACCGCGCGTCAGAAGATCAGGCCTGGCTCGATCTCGTCGGCCGGACGGGCGAGGCCCACAATCCCTCACCCGTCTACCGGCTGCGGCTCAACGGGCCGATTCCGCAAGGGCTGATCGCCCTTCCAAAGGACCACCGGGCCGTTCACCCCGGTCGCGGCCGCGAAATCATGGACGGCGTCTGGCGGTTCGGCGCCTTGACGGTCGAGACGCCGCCGGACCGGGCGCCCTGGGGACCGGCCTTCCCCTCGCTCCATTTCGCCGACCGCATCCACCGCTTCCACTGGCTGCGCGATGTCGCCGCCCAGGGACCGGCCGGCGAGGAGAGGGCGCGCTCGCTGGCAATCTCCTGGATCGAGGCGTTCGGGAAATGGGACGCGTTTGCGTGGCGCCCGGCCGTCGTCGCCGACCGGCTGGTCAATCTCCTGTCCGCCGGGCCGTGGCTTTTCAACGGCATCGAAAGCGAGACGCGCGCCAACCTTCTGGATTCGATGGCCCGCCAGACCCGCCACCTGTCGGCGTCGGCGGGCGAGGAAAGCGACCCGGCCGGACGATTTCGGTGCGCCGTGGCGCTTGCTCTTGCGGGCGCCTCGCTGGCTGAGTTGCGTCCCTCGCTGGATCAGGGGCTCACCCTTCTGGAGGCGGAGTGCGGAACGCAAATCCTCGCGGACGGAGGTCACGCCAGCCGCAGTCCCGAGACGCTGGCGAACGCCATGCTCGATATTCAGGCGGTCGAGGACCTGTTGCTGCGCATCGGCGTCAACGCGCCGGCCTTCCTGACCCGGCTTCAGCCACGCATGGCCAGCATGCTGAGCTTTTTCTCGACACAGGATGGCGGTCTTCTGGCCGCGCATGGCGGCGGGGAGGGGTCGGGAGGTCTCGCTGCCGCAGCCATGGCGCCGCATGGCGGCCTGGTTTCGAAATTCTCATTTGCCCGGCTGACAGCCTATCAGCGTGTCCAGGCCGATGAGCTGACGCTCTATTTCGACACCGGGGCGGGACCGGAAAAGACCCAGGGCGGGCGCGCCCATGCGGGCGCACTGTCGATCTGCGTAGATGACGGAACGGACCGTCTCATCACCTCGTGCGGCGCCCATTCCGATCTGGAGCCCGCTTTGCGAGAGGCGGGCAGACAAACCGCCGCACATTCCGTTCTGTCACTGAACGGCGAGGATTCCGCCCTATGGATATTCGACCCGTCCACGGGACTGCGCTTTCCGGAGGGGCCGGCGGCCATTTCTGCGCGTCGGCTCGAAGAAAACGAGCAGTACCTTTTGGAGGGTCAGCATGGGGGCTGGCGCGTGCGGCACGGACTGATCTATCGGCGACGTCTCTACATCGCCAAGAACGGCGCCAGGATCACGGGGGAAGACAGCCTGTCGCGGCCGATGTCCGAAACGACGCCTGCATCGGCGACATCCATTCCCTATGCGTTGCGCTTTCATCTTCACCCGGGCGTCCAGATCGCGCCGGGACCTGACGACAGGACAGTTTTCCTAGGTTTGGCCGCGCGGCAACGGGTTTGGAGATTTCGCAGCGAGTCTTTGCTTTCAATCGAGAATTCGCGCTATTGGGGAGCGGGAGCAGCGGTCAAGACTCAGCAGCTTGTCGTCCGGGGCGAGGCGGATGCAAAAGCGGACGGCTCGCAGCCTCCCAACCGGGTTCGATGGGCGCTGTCGCGCATCGAGCCCGGCGTATGAGGGGGTGTAGCGTTGAGCAATGATGGCAGGTCCGGACGGGTGGCGGCGATTCAGGCCAAGGCTCTATGCTTTGGCTACGACATCCTCTCGGGTGTCGCGGCGATGTACATCGCCCCGCAGATCATTTTTCAGGTGTCCACACAGCAGGCCTCGCCCAACTGGCTGGACTTTTTCGCCGCTGCGGCGTTCGGCGTCGCGGGCGCGTTCTCGTTCTGGCTGATGGGCGTGCATCGCCAGGTCTGGCGTCACACGTCCCTGCGCGACGTGGTGCGGGTGTTTCAGGGCGTCGGCCTCGCCAACCTCATGTCGCTGCCCATCCTTCTTCTGGCGACGACGCTTTCGCACTTCCCCGCCGCCGCCATTTACCTGGAGATCCCGATCTGGCTCGCCCTGCTGATGGTGGTGCGTCTATGGGCGCGGGGCAGGGCGACGGGCGACCTCACGGCGATCCTGCGGCGCGAGCCGCCTCATGCGCCGCGCGCCCTCGTGGTGGGCCCAGCAGCGTCGGTCGCCGAGGCGCTCCGGGCGTCACGCCGGTCTCCGTCCGGCGCCCCGATCCGTGCCATCGGCATCGTCGAGACCGGCGGCGCGGACGTCGGGCGGGACATCGAGGGCGTTCAGGTGATCGGCGGGCTCGACCAGCTCGCTTCGCTGTTCGACCACTATACGGCCCGCTTCGGCGAGTTGCCCTGGATCGCCATCGCGGCGCCCCGGGACGACCGGCGGACGATGGAGGCGGCGCTCGCCGTCGCCTCGGCGCGCAAGGCGACGCTGCTGCGCATGGTGTCGAGCAAGCATGCCGCGCTGGAGCCGATCCGGCCCGCCGACCTGCTGGCGCGCGCCGAACGGCGGCTCGACATGGCGCCGGTCGCCCGGCTGATTTCGGGTGCGAGGGTGTTCATCACCGGCGGCGGCGGGACCATCGGAGGCGAGCTGGCGCGGCAGTGCGCGGCGGTCGGACCCGCCGAGCTGACGCTCTACGACAGCTCTGAGTTCAACATCTTCGAGATCGACCAGGAACTTTCGCGCGCCTATCCGAATGTCGTTCGCCGCACGGTCATCGGGGATGTGCGCGACGAGGCGCGGCTGGAGCAGGCGATGCGCGAGGCCGCGCCCGACGTCGTGATCCATGCCGCCGCCCTGAAGCACGTGCCGCTGATGGAGCTCAATCCCAACGAGGCGATTCTCACCAATGTGCTGGGCGCGCGGAGGACCGCGACGATCGCCGCGGAAATGGGCGTCAAGGCGTTCACCTTCATCTCGACGGACAAGGCCGTGAATCCGTCCAACGTTATGGGCGCGACCAAGCGGGCGGCCGAACTCTTCCTGCAGGCCTATGCGCCGACAGCGCCGGGGACACGCTTTTCCCTGGTGCGCTTCGGCAATGTTCTTGGCTCGAAAGGATCGGTCGCGCCGTTGTTCGAGCGGCAGATCGCCGAGGGCGGCCCGGTGACGGTCACCCATGCCGACATGACGCGCTATTTCATGAGCGTCGAGGAAGCGTCGGCGCTTGTGCTGCAGGCCGCCGCGCTGTCGTCGGAATCCGATTCGACCGACGCGACGCTCTACGTGCTCGACATGGGCGAGCCGGTCAGGATCATGGACCTCGCCGAGAAGATGATCCGCATGAAGGGCCTGACGCCGGGCCAGGACATCCTGATCCGCATCACCGGTCCGCGTCCGGGCGAGAAGCTGACGGAACGGGTGTTCTACGAGAAAGAGCAGGTCCAGCCGACCCTGGTCGACGGCGTGCTGGAAGTCGCGCGGACAAAGTCGCCGCCGATCGCCGAGGTGCAGGAGCGGCTGGACGCCATCGTCTCCTACGCGGCGCGGCGCGATCCGCAAGCCTCGCTCAGCATGATGCAGGCGCTGGCGCCGGAATTGTTCGCCGAGGATCCGTGGGGAGAGGCGCCGTTCAACGTTCACTGACGGGTGAGCGGCGACTGGCGATCGGCCATTGGCTTTTCGCCGGTCGCTATTCGGCAGTCGCGATGCTATCTCGCGGCGTTCAGTGAACGGAGCTTTCCCATGCCGCAGCCGGCGCCCGCCCAAGTCCGCCGCGCGCTGATTTCGGTCTCCGACAAGACTGGGCTGGTCGAGCGGGCGCGGCGTCTTGCGGCGCTGGGCGTCGATCTTGTGTCGACGGGCGGCACTGCAAAGGCGCTGAAGGCGGCGGGTCTCGATGTGCGCGACGTCGCCGACGTCACCGGCTTTCCCGAAATGATGGACGGGCGGGTCAAGACGCTGCATCCGGGCGTGCATGGCGGCCTGCTGTTCCGGCGCGACGTCGAGAGCCACCAGCGGGCCGCCGCCGACCATGGCATCGAGGCGATCGACCTCGTCTGGATCGATCTCTACCCGTTCGAGGCGACAGTCGAGAGCGGCAAGGGATTCGGGGACTGCATCGAGAACATCGACATAGGCGGTCCGGCCATGCTGCGCGCGGCGGCCAAGAACGCGGACTTCGTGACCGTGTGCACGGATGGCGGCGACGTCGACGCTGCGCTGGCGGAGATCGAGGCGAGGGGCGCAGTGTCCGGCGCCCTGCGGCGCAGGCTGGCGGCCAAGACCTATGCGCGGACAGCCGCCTACGACGCGGCGATCTCCGAATGGTACTGGCGCGAGATCGAGGAGGACGCCGGCGCGTGGCGGGCCTTCGGGGGCAAGCTCCGGCAGACGCTGCGCTATGGCGAGAATCCTCACCAGAAAGCTGCGCTCTATGCCTCGGCGAGACCCCGGGCGGGCGTCATGACGGCGAGGCAGGTGCAGGGCAAGGAGGTCAGCTACAACAACATCAACGACACCGACGCGGCGTTCGAACTGGTCGCCGAGTTCGATCCGGCGGCGTCACCGGCGGCGGCGATCATCAAGCACGCAAACCCCTGCGGCGTGGCGCTGGGGACGAGTGCGCTGGAAGCCTACCGCTCGGCGCTGGCATGCGACCCGGTGTCGGCATTCGGCGGGATCGTGGCGCTGAACGTCCCGCTGGACGGGGCGACGGCCGAGGCGATCGCCGGGATCTTCACCGAGGTGGTGATCGCGCCGGGCGCCAGCGAGGCCGCGATGTCGGTGTTCGCGAGGAAAAAGAACCTGCGGCTGTTGCTGACGGACGGCCTGCCGGATGCGGCGGCGCCGGGCGTCATGGTGCGCACGGTCGCTGGCGGGTTCCTGGTTCAGGACCGCGACACCGGCCGGATCATAGCCTCTGATCTCAGGATCGTCACCCGGCGCCAGCCGACCGAAGCGGAGCTGCGCGACATGCTGTTCGCCTGGACCGTGGCCAAGCACGTCAAGTCGAACGCCATCGTGTTCGCGAAGGACGGCGTCACGGCCGGTATCGGGCCCGGGCAGACCAGCCGCCTCGATTCGACGCGGGTCGCGACCCGCAAGGCGATCGACGCGATGGAGGCGGCGGGCTGGTCGGCGCCCCGCACACGGGGATGCGCGTGCGCCTCCGACGCTTTTTTTCCCTTCGCCGACGGACTGCTTCAGGCGGCGGAGGCAGGCGCGACAAGCATCATCCAGCCGGGCGGATCGGTGCGCGACGCCGAGGTGATCGCGGCGGCCGACGAGGCGGGCCTCACCATGGCGTTCACCGGAATGCGCCACTTCCGGCACTGATGCCAGCGGCCGCCTCGTTCGCCTCGCGACTCGACGGCTTGGGCTTGAGGAAGGTCAGCATGGCGTCCTTTTCACGTGTCGTGGAGTTGTCGTCCCGGAAGCGGGTCAACGCTATCCGGGACCCATCCTTCCGCAGCATGGCTCGACCAAAAATGGGTCCCGGCTCTCCGCTTCGCTTTGGCCGGGATGACAGCGGTTGACGTGGAAATAACTCTAGCATGAAGGCCGTGAACGATTGATCTTGAGACGCCTCATCCTCCAGAGCCCATGAAAGGCGAGCGCCTTGAAGATCGCTCTGATCTGTCCATTTGACGGAAATTGTACAAAAAGGCGGGCGCCGTGAGACGCCCGCTCCCCGGTCGATCAGCTCTTGTTCTTGACGCTGGATTCCTTCGCGGCCGCGCGATCCTCATCGTCGAATTCAACCGGCGCCGAGCGGGCGCCATAGGCCCGCGACTTGCTCGCGAGGCGCTCCATCGACACGCTCATGCTTCCTGGCGCCATCGACATCTGCCTGGAGCCCACCACGCCGACGGCGTCGGCGTCGGAGATGTTGTCGAAATTCGCCCCCAGGAAGACGACTTCCCATCCCCTGGCGCGCGCGCGATCGAGCGCCGCCCTGGCGCCTTCGCGGGTGACTTCGCGGCTGGCGTTCTCCTGCCCGTCGGTCATCACGACGATGACGGCCTTGCCAGCATTGTCGGTCTCGGCGAGGGCGACGATGCGTCCGATGGCGTCGAGCAGGGGCGTCATGCCGCGCGGCGTCGCTTCGCTGTCGCCCACGCTCTCCCAGTGGAGCGCAGGAATCTTGCGACGGAGCAGGTCGAATTGCAGTCCCGCGTGTTCGTCAAACACGGCCAGCGTCACATGACTGTCGACGGCGTCGCCGGAGGTCTTGTCGGCCAGTCCCCTGGCGTAGGCGTTGACAGAGGAAAGCGCTTCGACCCAAAGCGTCTGCATCGAGCCCGAGCGGTCGAGGAGAATATAGGCGTGCATGTGCGCGCCTCCTGTTCTGGTTGCGTCGCCCCCCGGGCCCGCGCCGGCTATATGGGTGAGGTGCGACAGCTTGTCACCCCCCGTAGAGCAAACTGTATGCGCCGACGCGGACGCACGTCTCTCTAGCGGCGTTCGCGGAGGGCCGGTGCGGATTGAGGTTCGGCGACCGGCGCGGCCGAAGGGAGGGACAGACGGTCGATGGCGCTGGTCACGTCGGCCTCCGTAACCCGCATGATGCAGTCCATCGTGTCGCAACCGGTCCGGTGGCATGGCGCACAGGGCGTCGGCGACGTGACGGCAAGGGCTCGCGCATTGAGCGGCCCCCACACCTTGTTGCTGACCGCGCCGGTGCGGACGCTGACCGTCGGGACCTGAAACGCCGCGCCCAGATGGGACGCGACCGAATCGAGGCCGATGAGCAGGTCTGCGTTGGCGACAAGAGCCGTGAAACCGGCCCAGTTGAGCGCGCCTGTGAGATCGAGGATGGACGGATCGTGCGCGGCGAGGCGGCGGTTGCGTTCGGTCTCACGAGATCCCGCACCGGTCAGGACAAGCGGCCAGCCTCTGGCGACGAGGCTGGAGACAAGCTCCGCCCATTGTTCCTCGGGCCATTCCTTGAAGGCGCCGCCCGTGCCGGTATGCAGAAGGGCGTAGCGTGCGGGTACGCCTCTGGCGTTCAGCGCCGCCAGCGTCTCGGGGGACGCAGGGGGATAGGACGCCACAAGCGACAGCTCACGAGAGGCAGGCGCGATCAGGTTCACCAGATCGCCATGGCGCTCGATCACGTGGCGATCGTCGCGCGACCAGTCGAGCGCATGCGTGAGGAGGGGAGAGAAGCCGCCGCTGGAATAGCCGACGCGGACCGGGATCCCGGCCTTCCAGAGTTCGAAGGCCGCCGTCGGGTAGTGCTGGTAAAAATCAATCGCCAGATCATAGCGCCGGCTCGCCAGCTCGGCCACGAGGGCGCGCCGGTCTTGCAGATAGCGGGCGCGCTTTTGTCCAACCGACAGGCTGGTCCTGCTGAGATTCCAGTGGTCGAGAGTGTGGATCCGGTCGATGCCGGTGAAGGCTTCGACGACTTGCCGAGAGCCGGTCTGGGTCAGAAAATCGATGCGGGCGCCGGGCCAGGCGGCGCGGACGCGCTCCACGGCCGGGTGGGTGAGCACGACGTCGCCCAGATGGGCCCAGTTGCACAGCAGGATGCGGCGGGGCGCGGCCATGGCCGGAACGGCGCGCCGGGGCAGCAGCGACAGCCCGGCGTCGATGGCGGTCATCGCCAGGGCTTTCACCCGGTTGCGGATCAGATAGCGACCGCGCAATTCGGGTCGGGCATAGGGAGGGCCAAGGGCCTTCATATCAAATCGATCCCGGTCGGTTTCGGTCGAAGCGCCGTCTCGGTAGCAGATTCCGCCACGGTTTCCACGGCCCGCGGCGACAGGCTTGCCGGTCCGCACCGGGGGGTCGGCGAGACGCAGTTCCTGGAACGCTGCAGGATCGGCGCCGTTCGACGGGAGCAGCCTCCCTTCCAATCGGACCCACACGAATGGCTCTAGCAGGCCGTCATCGCCGGGCGATCATCGAGATCGACAAGGCGCGCCTTGCCGGGACGTGACGCGCAGCTATGGTGCCCGCCTCACAAGAGCCCGCTGGTTTTGCATGCAGTCATGCAACCGAGAAGCGTGGTCTACCCTTTGTGTGAGAGACGGGGTCCAACCATGTCCGACGCCTCCCAGAAGGCCGCGCCAAAAAAAGTCGTGCTGGCCTATTCGGGCGGGCTCGACACCTCGATCATCCTCAAATGGCTGCAGACCGAATATGGCTGCGAGGTGGTGACCTTCACCGCCGACCTGGGACAGGGCGAGGAACTCGCGCCCGCCCGCCAGAAGGCCGAAATGATGGGGGTCAGGGAAATCTACGTCGAGGATCTGCGCGAGGAATTCGTGCGCGACTTTGTCTTTCCGATGTTTCGCGCCAACACTGTCTATGAAGGCGCGTATCTTCTTGGCACGTCGATCGCCCGGCCGCTGATCGCCAAGCGTCTCGTCGAGATCGCTGCGGAGACCGGCGCCGACGCCATCGCCCACGGCGCGACCGGCAAGGGCAATGACCAGGTCCGGTTCGAGCTGTCGGCCTACGCGCTCAATCCGAACATTCGGGTGATCGCTCCCTGGCGGACCTGGGCGTTCAAGTCGCGCACCGATCTGATCGGATTTGCCGAGCAGCACCAGATTCCAGTGGCGAAAGACAAGCGCGGCGAGGCGCCGTTCTCGGTCGACGCCAACCTGCTGCATTCATCCTCGGAAGGGAAAGTGCTGGAAGATCCCGCAGTCGAGCCGCCGCCCTATGTCTATCAGCGGACGATATCGCCGATGGAGGCGCCGGACATCGTCACCGAGATCACGGTGGGCTTCCAGCGCGGCGACGCGGTCTCGCTCAACGGAGAGGCGCTGACGCCGGCGACGCTTCTCGCGGCGCTGAACGATCTGGGGCGGGACAATGGCGTCGGCCGGCTTGACCTGGTGGAGAACCGTTTCGTCGGCATGAAGTCGCGGGGGGTCTATGAGACGCCGGGCGGCACGATCCTGCTGCAGGCCCACCGGGCGATCGAATCCATCACGCTCGATCGCGGCGCCGGGCACCTGAAGGACGAGTTGATGCCGCGCTATGCCGAACTCATCTACAATGGCTTCTGGTTCGCACCGGAACGCGAGATGCTGCAGGCGCTGATCGACAAGAGTCAGGAGAATGTGACCGGCACGGTCACGATGAAACTCTACAAGGGCAATGTCATCGTGACGGGCAGGGCCTCGCCGCAGTCGCTGTATTCGGCCGCCCATGTGACGTTCGAGGATGACGCCGGCGCCTATGACCAGAAGGACGCCGAAGGCTTCATCAGGCTCAATGCGCTGCGGCTGAGGCTGCTTGGCCAGCGGCGGAAATAGGTCAGGAGCTTTTTCATGGATCTTTCGAAGATCGCGGTCGGACCCAATCCGCCCGAGGACGTGCATGTCGTGATCGAGGTGCCGCTGGGCGGGGAGCCGATCAAGTACGAGATCGACAAGGCGTCAGGCGCGATGTTCGTGGACCGCTTCCTCTACACCTCGATGCGCTACCCCTGCAATTATGGCTTCGTGCCCCACACGCTCAGCCTCGATGGCGACCCGATCGACGTGATGGTGGTGGGCAACCGGGCGCTGGTGCCCGGCTGCGTGCTGCGGGTGAGGCCCGTGGGCGTCCTCATGATGACCGACGACAAAGGCCAGGACGAGAAGATCCTCGCCGTTCCGCACCCCAGGACGACGCGGTATTACGAGAAGATCCATCACTATCAGGACTTGCCGGACATCCTGGTTGAGCGCGTGGTGCATTTCTTCCAGCACTACAAGGACCTTGAACCCGGCAAATGGGTCAAGGTCGAGGGCATGCACGGACCAGAGCGCGCGAAGGAACTCATTCTCGAAGCGATCGAGCGGGCGTCGGCGATCTCTGTCGGCCCGGACACGCTCAAATCGCCTTAGCCCTCGGCCGGCCTGTCCGCCAAAGTGTTCTTGCGGCGCCACGTCTGCAAGAATCTTGAGGCCGATGTCGGTTGGGTCCAGGCTCGTTCGTCCTTGGACAGGATGAGAGGAGAAGTCGATGCTGTACGCCGTGCTCTGCTACAATTCCGAGGACAGGGTGTTCGCCTGGACCAAGGAGGAAGACGACGCGGTGATGGGTCGCCTTGGCGTCGTTCACGACAGGTGGCAGGCGGCAGGCAAGCTCAAGCCATCCCTGCGGCTTTTGCCGACCACGTCCGCGACTACGCTGCACAAGAAGGACGGCCTCGTGATCGACGGACCCTATGCCGAAACAAAGGAGCAGTTGCTGGGGCTGTACATCATCGATGTCGACGATCTCGATGAGGGCCTCGCGTTTGCGCGCGAACTCACGGCCGTGAATCCGGGCGGCGCATACGAACTGCGTCCGATCATGCTCTACCTTCCCGGGGGGCCGGTGACGGCGGCTTAGATGAGCGATCTGGGATGGATCGAGGCGGCCGTGACGTCCGCGCGGCCCCAGGCGGTCGCCGCGCTGCTGCGTTACTTCAGGGATCTCGACACGGCGGAGGAGGCCTTCCAGGAGGCCTGTCTGCGCGCGTTGAAGGCTTGGCCGGTCAACGGCCCGCCCCGTGACCCGGCCGCCTGGCTGATCATGGTGGGGCGAAACGCGGCGCTGGACGGCAAGCGCAAGCTGTCGCGGCAGACGGCGCTGCCGGACGAGGCCGAGATCTCCGACACTGAAGATCAGCAGGCCAGCCTGGTCGAGCGGCTGGACGACAGCCATTACCGGGACGACGTCCTCCGGCTTATGTTCATCTGCTGTCATCCCGACCTGCCGGCGACGCAGCAGGTGGCGCTGGCGCTGAGAATTGTCTCGGGGCTGAGCGTCAGGCAGATCGCGCGGGCCTTCCTTGTCAGCGAGACGGCGATGGAACAACGCATCACCCGCGCCAAGGCGCAGGTCGCGAGGGCCCGTGTCGCGTTCGAAACGCCCGGCGCCGTTGAACGGGCCGAACGGCTCGGGACCGTGGCGGCGATGCTCTATCTGGTCTTCAACGATGGATATTCTGCAGGCGGAGAGCCGGATCGGGCTCTCCTGTGCGACGAGGCGATAAGGCTGACGCGGTTGTTGCTGCGTATGTTTCCGACCGAACCCGAAATCATGGGGCTGGCCGCCTTGATGCTGCTCAATCACGCACGGACGCGCGCACGCTTCGATCCTGACGGCAACGTCGTTCTGCTTGAGGATCAGGACCGCACGCTCTGGGACGGAAGGCTGATCGCAGAAGGATTGTCGCTCGTTGACAAGGCGGTTCGGCGGCGCGAGCCGGGCGCCTATCAGGTGCAGGCGGCGATCTCGGCGCTGCACGCGCGGGCGGCCAGCGCCAGGGACACCGACTGGCCGCAGATCGAGCGGCTCTACGCGACGCTCGAACTCATCCAGCCCTCGCCGATCGTGACGCTCAACCGCGCGGTGGCGGTCTCCAAAGTGGAGGGACCGGAAGCTGCGCTGGCGCTGATCGAACCGCTGGGAGAGGCGCTGGCGCGCTATTTTTATTTTCACGGACTGAAAGGCGGTCTGCTGATGCGGATCGGCCGGGTGAAGGAAGCGCGTGAATCCTTCGACCGCGCCATGGCGCTGGCCGGGACAGCGGCAGAAGCTGCCCATATCCGCAGTCACATCGACAGGCTGACGCGCGAAGCCGCTCATGGCAATTGAATGGGGCAATTGAATTGGGCGAATGAGCGGGACAAGCCGTTTTCGACGAGGTTGGCGCGCAGATTCTTTTCCGGCCAGTGTCGGTTCGCGGCCTCGTCGAACGTCCTTGGATCACACGCCGAGTGAAGCTGGTGAAACCGGCGCAGCAAAGGAGAGCCTTCATGGGACACAAGATTTTCGTCAATCTTCCGGTCAGCGATCTCGAACGCTCGATGAAGTTCTGGAAGAAGGTCGGCTTCACCTTCAATCCGCAGTTCACGGACGCGACGGCGGCGTGCCTTGTTTTTTCGGATGACATCTACGCGATGCTGCTGACGCAGGCGAAGTTCAGCGAATTCACCACCAAGACAATCGCCGATACGGCGACGACGGCGGAGGCGCTCATCGCCCTGTCGACCGACAGCCGCGAGGAAGTCGATCGCATCACGGAGGCCGCTATTGCGGCAGGCGGGCTTGAGCCCTACCCGGCGAAGGATCACGGCTTCATGCTGCAGCGCGCCTTCACCGATCCTGACGGGCACAACTGGGAAGTGTTTCACATGGACCCGTCCTTCGTTCAGCCGCAGACCTGAGGCCTCCGATCCAAGCGCGCCTGAACGTACTCGGCCGACACATCGAAGGTGAAACCAGTTGGAACAAGCTGAATCGACGTCCGCCAATGAACACGAGCTGGTCATTGATCTCGTGCTCGACGCTCCGCGTCACGCGATCTACCGCTGCTGGACCGAGCCGAAATTGCTCATCCAGTGGTTCACGCCCAAGCCCTGGTCGACGGTGCGCGCCGAACTCGACGTCCGGCCAGGCGGCGCCAGCAATGTGACGATGCGCTCGCCTGAGGGTGAGGAGACACTCCATCCCGGTGTCTATCTGGAAGTCGTCCCCAATGAGAGGCTTGTCTTCACTGACGCCTTTGGACCGGGCTGGACGCCAAAAGAAGGCCCGCCCTTCATGGTCGGGAGCATCCTCCTGAGCGACGAGGCCGACGGCAAGACGCGTTATGTCGCCAAGGCGAGCCACTGGACCAAGGAGGCCCGCGAGCAACACGAGAAGATGGGTTTTCACGAAGGCTGGACCGCCGCCTCCCGACAGCTGGAGGCGCTCGCAAGAACGATCTGAGTATTCGCGTACAATCGATCTGGATGGGATCAGCCAGATCGTTAATCGTGCTTTGCACTTTGGAGGGACTGGACGATGTCGAGGACTGGATTTGCGATCATGGCGGCGGTCACGGTCGCACTGCTGGCGGGAAGCTGCGGGGAGGCGAGTCCACTGCTGACGGACGCTCCGGTGCGGGCGGAGAGCGAGGCGGCCGAGGACCAGAGCCAGGCAACCGGGGCGAGGGAGGGCCGCTGAGTCAGGTCCGGGTCTTCTTGTGTCCGGCACGGATCTCGCTCGACGAGTGGCTGTCGAAAGGCGCCGTCAGATAGATCCAGGCCGGGGTCGGCGCGTCCGGCAGGGCGGCCCCGGCGCCGGTAGGGAGACGGTGAGCCGAAAAGCGCCGCGCGAAGGGGGAAAGGCCGGCTTTTGGACTGGCGCCTGGCCGGGCGACGACCGCCATGGGGATGAGGCGGGCGATCTCGGCCCATCGCCGCCAACGGTGAAACTGGTCGAGATTGTCGGCGCCGATCAGCCAGACAAAGCGGGCGCGCGGCGCCAGCCGTTTCAGATGGCGGAGCGTGTCGATCGTGTAGATTGATCCGAGATCGGACTCGATCGACGAGACAAGCGTCCGGCGCTCGGAGAGCTTGCGCCGGGCGGCGTCGAGGCGATCGCCAAAGGACGTCGCCGTGCGCTTGAGCGGATTTCCGGCAGCGGGGACGATCCAGATATAGTCGAGGCCAAGCCGCCGCCGGGCGGTGTCGATGAGATGGGCATGACCTGCATGCGGCGGGTCGAATGAGCCGCCCAGAAGACCGATGGCCAGACCCTCGGTGGGACCGGGCAGGCGATGCGGAACTCGCGGGCGAGGGTGGCGTCGGGATGTCATCGGTCGATGTGTATCGGGAGATGCCGCGCGTGGGAAACAAGAGGTTCAGCCCGTAGCGGCCCAGGGATCCATAACGTCTATGCCGAACCCCGCGAAGTCGCCCGTGTTGCGGGTGGCGAGGCTCAGGCCGTTGGCGAGGGCGATGCCCGCCGTCTGGAGATCCGCGAGTTTTGCCGGAAGCTGATGGGTCCCCCGTCCGGCGGCGCGGGCTTTGGCGTATAGCCCGGCAGCCGCCTCGGCGGCGGCAGTGTCAAATGGGTAGACGCGACCCGCAAAGCGTCGAATGGCTCGCTCGATGGCGGCCTCCAACGCAGCGCGCCGCTTGCCTTTCGGAAGCGCGACGAGTCCGGCTCGAAGTTCAAAGACGACGATGCTGGAAATTGCGCAGTTGGAAAAATGTGCGTCCAGCCAGTCGATAACAACCGGGTCAGGCCTTGGCCGAAGCGGCTCGGAAAGGACGTTGGTATCGAGCAAATCAAGACAGATTCGCCGGACGGACTGGCGCCGTGCGAATGGCCTCAAGCGCTCCCTCGAGATCGGCGCCGGGACGTGAAATGCTTTCGAGCCATGATCCGAACGGCGCGATTTCATCAGGTGATGCGTGCTCGCGCGCCAGCGTTTCCAGAGCGTTTCGAAGATCGGATTCGAGACTGACGCCTCGTCGTTCTGCGCGGCGGCGCAAAAGCTCCTTGGTCTCTTCGCTGACTTTGCGGATGAGGATATCTGCCACGAGTCTTTTCCACCAGAATGATAGCACGATATCAAGAATTACGCGGGATGTCGAGACCGCGTTATTGCGCCGTGACGATCGCGGGCAGCTGGTCGGGCGAGGAGGTCAGGCGCCATTGTCCGCCGGCCTCCGTGACGACGCGCTCCCAGTCCTTCAGCATCGCGAAATAGGCGCCCGGGTCGGCGGGGTCCGACTTGATGACATTGGAGGCGACGACGGTGATGCCGGCAAGGTCGAGTTCGATCGCCGAGGTGTCGCATCTGGGCGCCAGATCCTCGATCATGTCGGAAAAGATCACGATGTAATGAGCGGGTTCGGGGCGCTGTTGCAGCTCGAAGGCGGCCTGCGCCAGGGCGCCGTGGATGTCGGTGAACTTGGTCGGTTTGACCTGGCCGGCGTAAGCGGCGAGTTTATCGAAGACTTGGCGCTGGGTCTGGTTGGCGAGGGTCGGCGTCTCGGGCAATTGCTGCTGCAGGATGATCTCCTTCTCCGAGAACGAGCACGAGGAAATCTGACCGACGCCAATCCAGTCGCCGGGCTGCAGCCTCGACACCAGGAGATTCGCCGAGCGCGCGGCGGCGGGCACGCTCTTTGCGTAGGTGCCGGAGGCGTCGAAAAGGACGAACACCGCACGGTTGGTGGAGGTGACGAGGCCGCAGGCGCACAGCAGGACGCTGGCGAACACAAGCATCAGGAGTTGGGGGACGGGCGAATGGGAGACCATCATGAGGCCTGCTGGAGCTTTCGTTCGAGCTCCGGTCCAGCCCCGGTCTCGGCCACTGGAGGTGAAGGTTTTCGCTTGCGGAAGGGACCCGAATCCTCCTCCCGCGCGCCGTTGAAGAAACGCTTCTCGATGAAGAGCGGAACGAAGATGATCAGATCATAGACCGACAGGGCGAAGTAGCCGACGCTTCTGAGCGCGGCCGCAATGGTCTTGCAGACGAAGCCCGCCGCCAGCAGCAGGAACCCGCCGGCGATCTGGAGCATGAAGACCGAATTGCGCACGATGGTCTCCAGCGGCAACGCCGCCGTCGCCAGCATCCACGGGATCAGGACGGCGAGGATGATTTGCGCCGTCGTGGTGAGGCTGAGGCCGAACACGCTGGCTCGTTCGCGCGCCGCCGGCGCGATGGGCTCCGCTGGCGCGACGGGTTCGCCGTCCGCCTGTGCGCCCGAGGTCGCCTCCGGCGCGGCGGCAGGGGCCGTGAAATAGCTGCCGGCGAGGATTTCGGTGGCCTGCTGGGATTCGATGATCTCCTCGCGGACAATGGCGAGCGAAGCCTCGAGGAACGAGAACGCCGCGAGGAAAGCGAACGCGACCCAGAACATCACGCGGCGTCCGGCGTCCGACATCGCGTGAAAGGCGGGGATCAGCCTGGTGAAGCCTGCCGCGTCCATCAGGATGACGCCCGCGACGAATTCGAGGAAAATGACGATCATCGCCGCGAAGGCGGGCAGGCCGACGCCGCCAATCCGGGCGCTTTCGCCGACGATCTCCGCCATCGGCCGCTCGATGAGAAAAAAGTTCAGGAAGACCCCGGACAGGGCGATCGACATGATCAGCAGCGCGATCAGCCAGGGAATGACGATCGAGTGCTTTCCCGCGACCGCAATGCGGTCCGGCGAGCGCAGACATTCCTCGTAGGCGGTGAAGGATCTGTTGACCAGATCGACACCTTGCGTGAAGCGCTGCTCGACGCCGGCCAGCTTTTCGGCGGTGACGCGCAGGCGCGGGGCCTCGGTCGCGACGACGCCGAGTTCGGGCCGGATCAGCTTGATCTGGTCGGCCATGGCCTGACGGGTCGCGCCGATCGCGCGATTGACCTTGGTGACGCCCCGGCCTTCCTCGACGCGCGGGAGGGCGGAACGAACGGCCCGCTCGGCCGCCTCATTGAGATTGATCGAGGAAAGCGCGGCTGCGGAGGTTTCCAGCGCATGCGTCGTCGCGCTGATGCGCGAGGCGAGCGTGCCGACCTCGGCCGGCAGCTTGTCGGCGCGTTTGCCGATCCGGTCCTCAAGCACGATCATCCGGTCGGCGAGTTCGTCGGCGCGGTGCGAGGCGATCTTTTCGCTGCACGAGAGGCGCGCGGCGCGGCCGTGCCCGGTGAGCCAGACGCCCCAGCGCCCGAACATCAGGCCGGTGAGGAAAAAGGTCTGACGGATGACGCGGCGCAGAGGGTCGCGCGCCATCCACATGAGGGCGATCGCAACAATCGCTGCGGCTGCCAGCGGCCAGCCATAAGGTATGCCGAAGAATGAATCCGAGCCGCCGGTTTCGGGAATGTTGGACGAGGGCGGGGCCTCAAGCGTGGGGTCCAGCTTATCCTCCAGAGCCTGCGGTCAAACGCCCGGCCCACATCTATCCTCAAGACGCACGCCAACGACCCCGGATAGCCTTTCGAACGGGGCGGTTATGTGGCGTGGCGAGTTACAAAACATACAGACGCGCTCACAGCCTCCGGCAGGCATAGGCGTCGACGCCTTGTATCGTCGCGATTTCAGGGCCGTATCTGGCCTGTGCCGCGGACGACGTATTTGAAGATGGTCAGCTGCTCGGCGCCCACCGGTCCTCGCGCATGGATGCGCCCGGTGGCGATGCCGATCTCGGCGCCCATGCCGAACTCCCCGCCGTCCGCGAACTGCGTCGAGGCGTTGTGCATGACGATGGCGCTGTCGACCCCGGAAAGAAATTGCTCGGCCGCGGCGGGATCCTCGGTGACAATGCTGTCGGTGTGTTGCGATCCGTACTTCGCGATATGCGCCATGGCGTCCTCGACGCCATCGACGACCGCGATGGACAGGATCGGGGCGAGATATTCGGTTGTCCAATCCTCCTCGGTGGCGGCCTTCATCGCGACGCCGGGAGAAAGCGAGCGGGCGCGGCCATCGGCCCGGAGTTCGCATCCCGCGTCCAGAAGCGCCCGGGTCAGCGAGGGCAGCAGCGTGCGGGCGATAACGGCGTCGATCAGCAGCGTCTCCGTCGATCCGCATACCCCGACGCGGCGCAGCTTGGCGTTTAGCACGATCTCGCGAGCCTTCCCCGGATCGGCCGCTGCATGGACGTAGGTGTGACACAGGCCCTCGAGATGGCCGATCACCGGCACGCGCGCCTCCTCCTGAACCCGCGCGACCAGGCTTTTGCCGCCGCGCGGGACGAGAACGTCGAGATGTCCGCCAAGGCCCGCCATCATCATGCCGACGGCGGCGCGGTCAGGGGTCTGGACCAGCTGGATGGCGTCCTCCGGCAGGCCGGCGTCCACCAGGCCGGCGCGCAGGGCTTCAGCGATGGCGCGGGACGAGTGGAGGCTTTCGGATCCTCCGCGCAGGATGACGGCGTTGGCGGACCGGACGCAGAGCGCGCCGGCGTCGGCCGTCACATTGGGACGGCTTTCATAGATGATGCCGATGACGCCGATGGGGCCGCGCACGCGGCTGATTTCAAGACCATTGGGACGGGTCCAAGCGGCGAGCACATCGCCGACCGGATCGGGCAGGGCGGCGACGGCCTCAAGGCCCTTCGCCATGTCTTCGAGGCGGGCGGGCGTGAGTTCCAGCCGGTCGAGCAGCGCGGCGGTGAGACCCTTGGCGCGGCCCGCCTCCATGTCGAGCGCGTTGGCGGCGAGGATGGCCGGCGCGGCGGCGCGCACCCGGATCGCCATCGCCTGGAGCGCATTCGTGCGCGCCAGCGGTCCGGCGCCGGCGAGGAGGCCGGAAGACCGGCGCGCCCGCACGCCAATGGCGAGCATCTGTCCAGCCAGGACGGCGTCGTGGGCGGCGAGGGGAGCGTGAAGGGTCATCGAGCGCTTCCTAAAGCACCATCGCCTTGCAGGGAACCAGCAAAAGGACGTCCCGCACTGAGGCTCGCGGGTGGAACCCTCGACCGGGCCGGTCGTTGGCGTCGGACGAAAACCGGAGCTAGAGCAACCTGCGTCCTCTTTGACGCAGACAGGTTGCTCTACAGTTTTGAGATGGAGCATCTTTCTTTGGTCAAACTGATTCAGTTTGACCAAAGGATACTCCAGCCATGACCGACCTGCGCGATAACCTGTCCGAAAGCCGGTATGAGATGGAGGAAGATGGACAGATCGTGTTCGCCGACTACCGCAAGGCCGGCAAGGAGCTGGTCATCGACTGGGTCGAGGCGCCGCTCTCCCTGCGCGGGACGGGCGCGTCTGGCCGCCTGATGAAGCTGGTGGCCGAGGAAGCGCGGGCCAAGGGCTGGAAGATCGTGCCGATCTGCGGCTACGCCGCCGGATGGCTGCGCCGGAGCCGTGAGCATCGCGATCTGTTGGCCTGAAGCTTCAGACAGACGGCGCGCTCGGCGGCCGGCTGGAGAGCGCCATGTCATCGACATGGATGATGGCGGGCCGACCACGAAAGCCGAGGATGGCTTCGATGTCAGCGGAATTTCGCCCGATCAGCTTGACTGCATCCTCCGAGGAATAGGCCGAGACTCCGCGTGCAACCGAGCGGCCCTCGCTGTCGAGAACGTCCACGGCGTCGCCCCGCTCGAACCGGCCCGTGACGTGCGTGACGCCCGCCGGAAGGAGGCTTTTGCCAGCCCGAAGGGCGCGCACGGCGCCTGCGTCGATTGTCAGCGCGCCGGCCGGCTTGAGCGCGCCGGACAGCCATTGCCGGCGCGCCGTCTCAGGCGTGATGTCAGGTAGGAACCACGTCGCGCGGGCGCCAGCTGCAAGCGCGGAAACAGGTCCCGGCGCCGTCTGGTCGCCAAGCGTGATCACGGTGGCGCACCCTGCCGTCATGGCGATGCGGGCGGCCTCCAGCTTGGTGGCCATGCCGCCGGATCCGACGCCGGCCGAAGGGTTCGCGCCGCCCGCCATGGCGAGGATCTCCGGCGTGAGGCGCCGGACTTCCGGAATGTGGCGGGCGTTCGGGTTCGACCGGGGATCCGCGTCGTAAAGCCCGTCAATGTCAGAGAGCAGCACCAGAACGTCGGCGCCCATCATCTGGGCGACGCGGGCGGCGAGGCGGTCATTGTCGCCATAACGGATTTCCTCGGTGGCGACCGTGTCGTTCTCGTTGACGATGGGAACGGCGCCGCGCTCCAGCAATGTCTCCAGCGTCGCGCGCGCGTTGAGCCACCGCCTGCGGCGTTCCGTGTCGTCGAAGGTCAGCAGGGCCTGGGCGACCGGCGCGTTGTGGCGGGCGAGGGCGTCTTCCCAGGCGCGCATCAGCCTGGGCTGGCCGGCGGCGGCGGCGGCCTGCTTTTCCTCAAGCTTCAGGTGTCCGGTCTTCAGGCCGAGCGCCCGGCGTCCCAGCGCAACGGCGCCGGAGGAGACAATGATGACGGATTTTCCGTCCGCACGCAGAGACGCGACGTCCGCAGAAAGGGCCTCGAAACGTGCGGCGTGGGGCGTGCCGCTGGCCGGATCGACCAGCAGGGAGGAGCCAACCTTGAGGACGATGCGGCGGGCGGTGGAGAGGGGGGTGGGGGGTGAGGTCATGAGCGGGTTACGGTTTCCACCCCTCGGCTTTTTCTTCCGGCGTCATCTCCGCGTCGATCTGGGCGGCGCGCCGGGCCTTCTTGTCCTCGTCGATGACCCTGAACAGTTTTTGCAGCGCTTCCGGCACACCCTTCTGGGAAGCGCCGGACAGGCGCAGCGGCGTCGATTTGCAGGCCTTCTTCAGGGCGGCCGCCTTTTCCGAGATTTCTTCCCTTGTCATGGCGTCGATCTTGTTGAGCGCAACGACTTCCAGCTTGTGCTCAAGACCTTCGCCATAGGCGTCGAGTTCGCCGCGCACGATGCGGTAGGCTTCGGCGACATCGTCCTGCGTGCCGTCCACCAGATGCAGAAGAACAGCGCAGCGCTCGACATGGCCAAGGAAGCGCACGCCCACTCCGGCGCCGTCTGCAGCGCCTTCGATCAGGCCGGGAATGTCGGCCATGACGAAGCTGGCCCCGATGCCGAGGGAGACGACGCCGAGATTGGGGACGAGGGTGGTGAACGGGTAGTCGGCGATCTTGGGCCTCGCGGCGCTGGAGGCGGCAAGAAAAGTCGATTTGCCCGCGTTGGGCAGGCCCACCAGACCGGCGTCGGCGATGAGCTTGAGGCGCAGCCAGATCCAGCGCTCCTCGCCGTCGAGACCCGGGTTGTAGCGGCGCGGCGCCTGGTTGGTCGAGGACTTGAACTTGGTGTTGCCCCAGCCGCCCGATCCGCCCTTGCCGAGCAGCACGCGGTCGCCGAGCTTGTCGAGATCGGCGATCAGGGTCTCCTGATCTTCCTCGAACACCTGCGTGCCGACCGGGACCTTGAGCACCAGGTCGGGCGAATCCGCGCCAGTCCGGTTCTTGCCCATGCCATGGCCGCCGCGCTCGGCCTTGTAATGCTGCTGGTAGCGATAGTCGATCAGCGTGTTGAGACCCTCGACCGCCTCGATCAGGACATCCCCGCCACGCCCCCCATCGCCACCGTCAGGTCCGCCGAAGGGGATGAATTTCTCGCGGCGGAACGAGACGCAGCCATCCCCGCCATGGCCGGATTTCGTGTAGACCTTGCACTGGTCGAGGAACTTCATCGGATCGGACGTCTTTCGGCGTTGTCTGCCACCTGAAGCGATCTCTTGTCCAACGGGATGCAGACAGGGTGCTTCAAACCCTGAAATGGATCAGATGAGGATGGACAAAAGAGGGGAGGCGATCCGCCTCCCCTGAACATCGTCAGCTTCGGACCACTCCTGAGCATGGAGGCGGTCCGGCAAGACGTCGGTCCGCCTATTCGGCTGCAACCGGCCTGGTTGCGGGCGTCACTTCCACGTATTTGCGGCCCCCGGCGCGCTCGCGGAAGGAAACCTGGCCGGTTTCAAGGGCGAAGAGCGTGTGGTCGCGGCCGATGCCGACATTCCTGCCCGGGTAGAACTGGGTGCCGCGCTGGCGCACCAGGATATTGCCGGCCAGCACATTTTCGCCGCCGAAGCGCTTCACGCCAAGGCGCTGGGCGTTGCTGTCGCGGCCATTTCGGGTCGAACCGCCAGCTTTCTTGTGGGCCATGAAAGGGATCCTCTGGTCTTGGGCGGCGGGGCGCCCCGGTCATTCGATTCCGCCCGTCTCAACGGGCGAGTTCATTCAGGCTTCAGCCGCCTCGGGCGACTTGGCCGTCCTGGCGGATTTGTTGCGGTCCTTGCCGAGGATTCCGGTGATCCTGATCACCGTCTCGTGCTGGCGGTGGCCCTTCTTGCGGCGATAGGTGTTGCGCCTCTTTTTCTTGTAGATGACGATCTTGGCCGCGCGGCGCTGTTCCACGACCTCGCCGACAACCGAGGCGCCGCCGATCATCGGCGCGCCCATCTCCACGGCGTCGCCGTCGCCGATCATCAGCACGTCGCCGAAAACAAGGGAATCGCCGGTTTCGCCCACCAGTTTCTCGACGACGATAACGTCGTCCTCGGCGACCCGGTATTGCTTCCCGCCCGTCTTGATGACCGCGAACATGGTGAGTCTCTTGCCTGTCTGACGGAGGTCTGGACGCGCGGTTTCTTAAAGCGCCGGCGCCATGAATTCGAGCCGCGCGCAGAGGGCTGCGGGCGGGGAGGGGGCATATAGACGCCAAGCCGGGCGCCTGTCAAAGGGGGTGAAGGCGCGCAAGCCGGTTTTTTTGGCGGCGCGGTCTCGGGTGGAATGCCGCAGCAGCGCCGGGACCGCAGGCCGGCCTGTCCCGGACAGGGGCCCGCGCCTTGCTTGCCAAAACGGTGCGCCCAGAACGGCAAGCACAGGGAGGCCTCGCAGCTTGCGCTTTTTAGGACCCGTGTTTATACCCCCGCTTCCCGGAGAGGTGCCAGAGTGGTCGATCGGGGCGGTCTCGAAAACCGTTGTACGTGCAAGCGTACCGTGGGTTCGAATCCCACCTTCTCCGCCACTCGCTCCAGAACCGCCCCGACGGTCCGGCTTCGAAGCGGCTTGAGAACGGGATCTGCGTAGTCCTCCAGAAAGTTGCCGCTCACATACTGAACAGCTGGCCGATGATTGCGATCCGTCGGTTCGCCCCACCGTTTGGTTTCCGATACCTTCATTGTGCGCTTGAAGACCGTGCACGGTCCGATGGGGGGGATGTCCTGGACGTTTTCGGCTTCGGCAGTCTGAGGCGCGATGATGATCCACTTCTCCGTTTGTTTGGCTACCAGTATGATGGTGTCGCGTGAGCCGCGCGAGGGGAGATCACAGCGATGACCAGGGTGGGCAAGATGAAAAACAGGTCGCACGGTCATCTGGCATGTAGCCCTGACGCATCTTCGCAAACAGATGCTGACCTTTCTTCCTGATGCGGATCGCCCGATTCCGGCGGCCTGTAGGTTGCGCGCACATCAGCGAGCAGCGGCCCGCACTCTTGCCCTTGGCTGAGGCAGCGCGGCGACCAGCGGCTAGAGAAAGTATACCGGCGCGAATCCGCCGCCCTCGGTGCGGAAGTTGGTAGTCTGGCCCTGATACAGCCGGGCGGCGGCCAGCAACAGGTCGCCGCCATAGGTGTAGGCCCTGTGGACATTAGGGATTCACAGGCTGCCCGAACGCTGATTCAAACTTCCTTTTGGGAGGTTTGCAATGCGACGGGAACGCTTTGTCATCACGGACCGGAGTTGGCGGTTGATAGAACCGC
>Ga0163153_10000259_pt1 | contig 95695 bp, 84 predicted proteins | sample OliLakLV19MP6IB1_FD_148629 | JGI IMG/M metagenome (GOLD analysis project Ga0163153, IMG submission 148629) | Freshwater microbial mat bacterial communities from Lake Vanda, McMurdo Dry Valleys, Antarctica - Oligotrophic Lake LV.19.MP6.IB-1 | ecosystem: Environmental > Aquatic > Freshwater >...
CGAGACAAGACGCGGCCGTCACGTATCAAGCGATTGCCGCAGGAAACTGTGGCGCAGGTGGTTGCGCTGACGCAGAAACCAGCACCCGGCGAGACGACGCATTGGACCTCGGCAACAATGGCCGAGGCGAGCGGCATTTCGCAAAGCGCGGTGCTGCGCATCTGGCGTGCCCACGGCCTTCAACCGCATCGTACGCGCATCTTCAAGCTGTCCAAGGACCCAAAGTTCGTCGAGAAGCTCAACGACATCGTCGGGCTTTATGTCGACCCACCTGCCCATGCCATCGTGCTGTCGATCGACGAGAAGAGCCAGATTCAGGCGCTCGACCGAAGCCAGCCGGGACTACCGCTCAAGGTTGGCCGCTGCGGTACTGCCACCCATGATTACAAGCGACATGGCACCACCACGCTGTTCGCCGCCCTCGATGTATTGGACGGCAAAGTCATCGGACAGAACATGCAGCGTCATCGGCATCAGGAATTCATCAGGTTTCTGAACACGATTGAGCGGCAACTTCCGGCCGGAAAGGTGATCCACGCCATCGCGGACAACTACGCTGCCCACAAGCATCCCAAAGTCAACGCATGGCTGGCACGCCATCCGCGTTGGACAATCCACTTCACGCCAACATCTTCCTCCTGGCTCAACGCGGTCGAAGGGTTCTTTGCAAAACTCACAAAGCGCCGCCTGAAGCGGGGCGTGTTCGGCTCGGTCGTCGAACTCCAGGCCGCCATCAATCGATTCATCGCCGAAACCAACAACAATCCCAAACCCTTCGTGTGGACCGCCGACCCCGACCGAATCATTGTCGCTGTCAGACGCGGGCACCAAGTGTTAGATTCGATCCACTAGGTGGGTCACTCAACGACTTTCTCACCCAACTAACCATTGAATATGACATCTTTCTACAAAGGGTAATCGGTTGGCTTGATCCCTGGATTAAAGAGTTCTTCAAGTGGCTCAAAGAAACGATCAATATCGACTTGCACCTGCAGCCGCACTGGCGACACGCCTTCTTTCTGCAGTGGATTTTTTTCTACTCTTACAGCAAGGCGACGACAGGTTCGCTCATTGAGCGCAATGCACTGCTCCGCATAGGTATGGCGATTGGCATAGCGTTTGTGTTTGCCCTGGTGTTTGGGGCATTGGCAGGCACCAAGCCTTTGGCGGCGCCGGCCGTAGCACTTTGGCCGATTTCAGGATTGTTCTTTTTCCTGTTCGCGAACAATATCGGCGCGGACCGCGTGACAAACTTTTTGCGCGCTACAATGTTTGCGGCCCTTGCGATAATTGCTCCCGAAAATATTTCAATCGCATCGGGTTGGACCCAAAGCTTTCCGCTCGCGTTGCTCATGGTCATAATCATCGTATTTGCACTTTATCTTTTGATTTGGGGACTGCCGACCAGAGAATCGATACGCGGTGATTGGCTGCAGCAAAGGAGGTCAGATCCGGGGACGAGTATGGCTATAAGCATCCTTTCGCCAATGTTTATTACGTTTATTTTAATCACCGTGTTCCCCGACATTCCAGTGCAAATGACAGAGTACCGTAAGATCCAAAATCCGGACGGTACCTTCCAAGACTGTCCCTACTGCCCACGCATGTTGAGCGTACCCAGTGGGACATTCAACATGGGCACTACGAACGAAGAAACCGCTTGGGCTACAAAATTGGGCGCGCCAAAGGAATGGTTGGATCGCGAAAATCCTCGGCATGAAGTTCGCCTTCGGTCGTTTTCCATGTCAGCCACAGAAGTTACTAGAGAACAGTTCTCCGAATTTGTGCAACAGTCACGCCATCCCGCCGAAGGCTTTTGCTACGCCATCGAAGAAAATACCGTCAAAATGGGTGGCGTCAGAACATGGCGTGATCCTGGCTTTCCACAAGCTCCCGATCATCCGGTTGTATGCGTCACGCACTGGGATGCTACCGAGTATGTTCGGTGGTTGAGCCGCATTACCAAGCACAAATATCGGCTGCCCAGTGAAGCCGAATGGGAATATGTTGCCAGAGCAGGCACGGCCACGGGCCGATATTGGGGTTGGGATGATGCGACGGCATGCGAGTTTGAAAACGTCGCGGATAATCAGTTTTTCGCGACTTTGAAAATACCGAGACCTCGGAAATTTGCTTCCTTTAGCTGCTCGGACGGCTTCGCTTACACCGCGCCGGTTGGAAGGTTCAAGCCAAATGCCTTTGGCTTTTACGACATGCTTGGAAATGTTGCCGAGTGGACCGGAGACTGGTGGAATGTAAACTACATTGGCGCACCTGAGGATGGCTCTATTTGGCAAGCAGGGGACCGAAATCTCCGCGTCTTTCGCGGCGGCGCCTGGATCTACTATCCGAGGCTCGTCCGCTCGGCGAGCCGCGGCAGGATCACTGCAACAGACCGGGGCGACAATGTAGGTTTCCGCGTGGTGAGAACCGATTAATTCCTGCATCCTGAACTCTTTACATCTTGATACAGCGGCGAAGCCGCTGGTTTTTTTTACGGTGGAGCAGTCAAATGTCGAAAGACAAGAACCCAGATGACAGAGGAATGAAAGGCGAAGCACGGCAGGAAAGTGGCGCAACAAGACGAGGCGGGCCATCCTTGGAAGCCGCCTATCAACTCGTACTTTGGCTGACACAAGCCATTGAAAAGCACCCGCGGGGATTCAAGTTTACCCTTGGCGACAAGACGCAGGTTGCGGCACTTGAAGTTCTTGAGAACTTGATCACGGCGACTTTTGCAAGAGACCGCATGCACAATTTATCCTCCGCAAACTTGGGATTGGAACGACTGCGTTTTCTTATTCGGCTTGCCAACGATTTGCAGGTGCTGGATCATCGTCGCTATGAACATGCCTCTCGGCTGATCGACGACTCGGGGCGTTTGGTCGGCGGGTGGATAAAGGCAGATCGTGCCGCGAAGACATGATGACCTCTTTCCTCAAATAGCGTCGTTTCAGGCGCTGCGCAGCGCTGCGCGAAAAGCGATGTTGGGCAAACGGCGCAAGCCCGGAGCAACTGCATTTCGAGCCGGTCTTGAGCGTGAATTACTGCGACTGGAGCGCGAACTCTTGGGTACCAGCTATTGTCCAGGACGGTATCTGGAAATCCAAATACATGCGCCAAAACCAAGGCTGGTTTCCGCAGCACCATTTCGTGACCGCGTAGTCCATCATGCCGTCCATGAAATAGTGGCCCCAATTTTTGAGCGAGGGTTCATCGCCAACAGCTTCGCCAACCAAACTGGTAAGGGTACGCATGCTGCCGTGCGGGCGTTTGAAAAATACCGCGACCGTCACCGCTTTGTCCTGCGTTGTGACATTTTCCGTTACTTTCCAGCTATCGATCACCTGGTGTTAAAGTCTGACCTACGCAAGCGGGTCGCATGATTCACTTCGGACAACGGTGAATCGCGAAGACTGTTACTTTTCAATGGCCGATGTGAATATAGACCCTAGAACGGTGGCGGACCGGGCGGCGGCAATCTGGAGCGATCGCATGGGTAATATTTCTGATCAGTTGCAACTGCGTGACCATACCACACTAACATGCATGATACGTCGCCCCCCGCAGCATTGAAGCAAATACCAACTGGTCGCTTGTGAGCTTTATCGATCGCAACGATATTGCAACGAGCATTCTGACCCAACATCCGTGCGCGCAAAAATTGCTTGGCCTCGACCCCTTTTGGGGAGTTGTATTCTTGAGCATTTATTCCGAAGAGCCGAACCTGCAATAAGGTTTTAGGATTGCCGTCTCCGTCGTCAAACCAAAGCCCATCTCCGTCGTACACCTGCAAAACTTGACCCGCCACGACTTGACCTGGCAAAGGCATTGGGCCAGCGGCCGCTACACTCGAACCCAGCAGTGCAGCGATCGCCGCTAATGCGAACTTTCCGTCAAAACTCTTTTTCATGTTTGCTCTCAACTCAGACTTCCCACATTCGCGATGAAATGTGGCGACATTGTGATCTGCTTGTCGATACTGATGATTAGGGAAACTTTTTTAATGCGAGTCAGAATGCATTCACTTGAGTTGTGCGCCGCAACACTCTCACTCCATGTTAGCGTCGAGGCGTAACTTCGATTTCACTGCTATCTGCTCGGGCGCTGTTTTGTCGAGGACCGGGCGCTGCATAAGATCCGGCGCGGGAATGAAGGCCAATCTGCAGCACGACAATCAGGATGAGAATGGTTTCCGGGATTGGGGAAGTGGCGCAAGAGTGTCGCGTCGGGGGTACGTTTGCTGCAAGATGACGGGGTGAGGCCGTTCACGGCGATGGGTGTGCAGAATGTTTCCGTGTCCCTAAGGGACACTCGAATTGCGGGGTCCGATGACTTTTGACCGTGTCCGGCCAGGCGGTCTTGACACCGCGCTAAAGTTCACTATATGTTCTATAACAACTAATTGCTGATTTTATAGCGTCAATTTCGCCTGCGGGTTTAGCCTCAAGGCGTTGCGACTTGAAAAGTGTGAATCGATTTGAGGGTAAATTCGGGCCCTCTCGTGAGCTTGCGCGGGAAGTAATCGCGAGTGAGTGCCCGGAATTGCGTCTTGAATTTGGCGGGCGGGGACACATAGGACAGTGTTCGAGCGGACGGCGGGCGGCGTCCTATTCTGCGAGGTCGAAAACGGGCGGGGGCCTGCGGGTTTCCCGGCGAACAGGACACAATAAGACACTGTTCTGAGACACTGTTCTGTGTCCTACCGTCCTACTGTTCAATGGCGCGTTTCTGCCCCTTTTTAGGCAAAAGCAGGACAGCCACTTCGGCAAAAGTTGGCGAAAGTCGGCGAAAGCACGAATTTCTAGCCGAATACCTTCACAAGCAGTCAAAGAAGCCCCTTCATTCCCCCGCCGCCACCACCGCCGCAGGTTGCGCCCGGGCGATCTCGGGATTGACGGCAGGGTCGGCTTCGACTTCCGCCAGCTTCTCGCGCGCCGCTGCCGCTTCGCGTTGCCGGTTCCACATTGCAGCGTAAGCCCCATTTTTGGCCAGCAACTCGCCGTGCTTGCCGCGCTCGATGATGCGGCCCTGATCCAGCACCAAAATCTCATCGGCGTCGACCACCGTCGAAAGCCGGTGCGCGATCACCAGCGTCGTGCGATTGCGCGACACTTCTTTCAGAGCCGACTGAATCTCGCGCTCCGTATGCGTATCGAGCGCCGACGTCGCCTCGTCCAAAAGTAAAATGGGCGGGTTCTTCAGAATCGTCCGCGCGATCGCAACGCGCTGCTTCTCGCCACCGGAAAGCTTTAACCCCCGCTCGCCGACCATCGACTGAAACCCATCCGGCAACTGGCGGATGAAGGGTTCAATCTGCGCCAGCCGCGCCGCCTGCTCGATGTCTTCATCGCTGGCGCCGATGCGGCCATACTTGATGTTGTAGCGGATCGTGTCGTTGAACAGCACAGTGTCCTGGGGCACGATCCCAATCGCCGCGCGCACGGAATCCTGTGCCACGTCGCGAATGTCTTGTCCGTCGATCATGACCCGCCCCGACTTGATTTCATAGAACCGGTACAAAATACGCGATATCGTCGACTTGCCCGCCCCCGATGGCCCAACGACCGCAACGGTCTTTCCGGCAGGCACTGTAAAGCTCACGCCCTTCAGGATCGTGCGCTCAGGCTCATAGGCAAACACCACATCTTCGAAGCGGATCTCACCGCCTGAGATTTTTACATCCGGCGCGCCGGGCTTGTCCTTCACTTCCGGCGGCACATTCAACACGTCGAACATCTTCTCCATGTCGATGAGCGCCTGATTGATCTCGCGGTAAACCGTACCCAACAAATTCAGCGGCACGTACAACTGTGTGAGAAATCCATTGACGACAACAAGATCGCCCAACGTCATCATGCTCAGCGAAATGTGATACGCCGCCAGACACATCACAGCGACCAAACCGACTGTAATAATCGCTGCTTGCCCGGCATTCAGCACCGACAATGACATCTGCGACTTTTCCGACGCATCCGCATAACGCACCATCGCACTGTCATAGCGATTGGCCTCGTGGCCTTCGTTGTTGAAGTACTTCACCGTTTCATAGTTCAGCAAACTGTCAACGGCCTTGGTATTGGCCTCGGTGTCGCTGTCGTTCATCTGACGGCGAATTTCCGTCCGCCACGACGTCACGCGTATTGTGAACACGCCATACACAACTACGGTGACGATGGTAATCGCCACATAGCCCCAGTGATAGACCCATAGCAGATAGCCGCAAACGAGCACCAGTTCGAGAATGGTCGGCGCAATTGAAAACAAAACATAAAAGAGCAGAACGTCGATGCCCTTGGTGCCGCGCTCAATCACCCGCGTCAGCCCCCCGGTCTTGCGCTCAAGGTGGAAGCGCAACGACAAGGCGTGGATGTGCCGGAACGTCCGCCCGGCAACGGTACGCACCGCGTTGTACACGGCTTTGGCGGCAATCGCATCGCGCAGCTGCGCAAAGCCCTGCATCAAGATACGCGCGACGCCATAGGCAACGATAAAGGCAATTGCCACGCCAACAGCCTGCACGGCCTCGCCGCTGCCGCCCAGCGCATCGACCGCCGCGCCGTAGAACAATGGAAAAGAAAGCGTGGCGACCTTTGCCAACACCAACGCCACCATCGCGATAACGATGCGCACTTTCAGATCAGTGCGGCCATCCGGCCAAAGATACGGAACAATTGCCTTGATGGGGCCGAAGCGGCTCATGCCCTTTTGAGCATCGCCCGCACTCACTGTTGATCGTCCTGGAGAAGGTGCCATGGCGATCCCTTACGCCATACACAATGCAAGTTCCAGAAAAACTGTCTGCCTAACCCTATCCCGGAAGCACCAAATTATGACCCGCATAAATCATGTCGGGGTCGCTGATCTTGCCTTTGTTGGCGGCATAGATTGCCCGCCACTTCGTGCCGCTGCCGTAATGGCGCTTTGCGATCCGCCACAGACTATCACCGCCGCGAATGGTAATCACCGCGCCGCTCGCCTGTTGGGAGTCATCCGCCGCAAGTTTCGCTGCCGGCAGCTTAAAGGGCACGTGCGCTTCATCGAGGGCAACGCCCGCAGCACTTATCAGCTTGAGCGTGACTTTCGATGAATCTTTGCCGGTGGCGTTTTGAACATCCATCGACCACTGGCCACGCGCGTCAACAATCGTTTCACCTGCGCGTGCATTGTTGAGCGCAGCCTTGATCGTTGCGCCGGGATCTGCTCTGCCGGTGAACACGGCATGCCCATCGGGTCCGGATGACACGTTTCCGACGATAAGCCCGATCACGGGGTCGCCGCTCTTTGTCTGATCAGGTGCCGGCGCATTGTTCGCAACCGCCAACAATGTGATGCGAGCCAATCCGCTACTGCTGGTGGCAGGACTGACCAGGGCGCGCTTTGGCCCCGCAACAATTTTCCCCGTTTTACCCTTGGCGGAAATGTTGAGATCGAATTCCTGGTGCACCGGAGGAATTTTGAGTTCAATCGACCAATTGCCTCTGCCGTCCGCAACGGCATTTCCAAGCGCCTTACCATCACGGGCGATCACCACATCATCGCCAGGCGTTGCGGTTCCGGTAAACGACGCACGCCCCTTGTAATCCATGCCCGCTGTTTCAAATGACGGCGCTGCCCCACCGACGGCGCCGCTCAGGACCTCCTGCGTGCTCGAAGCTTCAGCCGGCTCGTCGCCATTCAGGATCGAGGTGACAACCGTGTCCTTCATGTCTGCTGGCAAATCACCCAGCGGAACCGTCGTACGTGCCTCTGCATCCGATTTCGCGGAGTGATTTCGCGTGACCGCAAATATCAACGTGGAGATCAAAAACATGAGTGCCAGAATTACAATGACGCGCGCCATATCAGCCAAATATTCCTATCAAAGCCGGATCACCATTTTAGTCGCACACACCGCTGCCGCAATTGCGGCATGACCGGCTGTCAACAAGTTCGTTAGTGTTGATTTAGCGACTTCAGATAGAGCGCAATTGCCCGCCGGTCTTCGCTTGTGAGGTGTTTCGTGTTGTCTTCTATCACTTCCGCCATTGGACCTTGAGCCGAATCAAAGTCTGGCTTCACCCCACTCTTGAGATATTCTGCTATTTCTTCCACAGACCAATCGGCGAAGTTACTCTTGGTTGCACCAACGAGAGCGGGTACCCGCCAGCCATCCGGCCCGCTCCGGTTTCCTTGCAAGTGAGCACCACCATCAAGCGCGCCAAAAACGTTGCGTGGCGTATGGCATTGCCCGCAATGACCCAGAGCCCTGACCAAATACTCGCCGCGCGGCCAAGCCGCAGTTGGAGGGCTATCTACGAACAGCAGCTTCCAGCCCTTCATCAGCGCCCGCCATGAAAATGGAAACGAAATGGTGTTGTCGAGGCGCGGCGCCTTCACGGGTTTGAGCGTAAACAAATAAGCCTTGATCGCAAGCACATCTGTTACGCGTATCGCCGAATACGACGTGTACGGAAATACCGGATAAAGCTGCTCTCCGTGAATGCCCTCTCCCAATGTCACGGCACGAACAAAGTCCTCGTCACTCCACCCGCCTATGCCGGTTTCTACGTCGGGCGTAAGATTGGGTGAATAAAACACGCCGAATGGTGTCGCAAGCGCCCGGCCCCCGGCAAACGCAATGCCGGCACCCTTCCGGTCCCAATGACAACTGATGCAACCCGCAGCGCGCACAACGTAGGCGCCACGCTCCGCCATGCCAGGGTTGCGGCTTGAACTCGCTTCGGGAATGATCACCGGCGAATTAGACGGCACAGACAACCAGACGAGAACCAAGGCGCCGGTTACGAGCACCCCAATAATCGCAAGCCGCAACAGCCGCATGGCTACGGAACTTCTGGTCCACGAAACTGATCGTGACACCCCTTGCAGGACTTCCCAAGGGCACCGAATGCCGCATCGAACTTTGCTTGATCTCCCGCAGCGGCATCAGCAGTCTTCAGGGCACTGCTCAATGCTTCGATTGCCGCTTTGAATTGGTCGGGCTTCGTCCAGATATCCGGCAAGGCCCGTGACTTCGTAACGCCGGCATCTCCTATGCCCGTTCCCTTGGGAAAGCGCGATTGCATCGTCTCTGTAAACGCGATGGCCTTCGCAATTTCCGCCTTCGCTCCCGCAGCGTCGGTCGCAGTCCGCGCCCCTTTCATGTTGCCGCCAAGCGCTTTCATTCCGGCGACACGCTCATCGACAATTTGCTGCGGTGTGAGCGCGGCCGATGCCAAAACACCTCCCGCAGACAAGGCCAATCCAGCAACCACAGCACAGATCCAAACTCGCATCACATATCTCCCAGATTTCTGAATTAACCCATGGTTACCCATTGCGCCGCCCGCGCCAAGCCCCAATTTGACCCTGATGCCCAAAACGGTCGCCGTTTCGACACACAAAACAGCCACAAACCCAATCTCTTTACGGCTGATCCTTATAGTACGCCGTCGTAGTTTCAGACTTGGATAGAGCAATGCAGAAGTTGATAGGTGTTTGCGTCTTTTGTGGATCCTCCGAAGGCAGCGACCCTGCCTACTCGCAGGCCGCGAAGGCCCTAGGCCGCCACATCGCCGAAGCCAAGGCAAAATTGATCTACGGTGGCGCTTCGATCGGCTTGATGGGCGACGTCGCGCGCGCAGCCCTTGATGCTGGCGGCGAAGTCATCGGTATCATCCCGCAGTTCCTCCGCGCCCGCGAAATCGAACTGAGCTCTTTGACGGAACTTGTCATCACCCCGAACATGCACGAACGCAAAGAGCGCATGCACAGCCAATCCGATGCGTTTGTTGTGCTACCCGGCGGGCTTGGCACGCTTGAGGAAGTTCTCGAAGCGATGACCTGGGCGCAATTGGGCTTGCACAAAAAGCCCATTGTCTTTGTCAACATCAAGGGCTTTTGGGACCCGCTCTTCGCCACGTTCGATCGTGTCGATACCCACCACTTCGCACGTTATGGCCTGAAGGAACTTTACACCTCTGTCAGCCGTGTCGAAGACACGCTGCCGGCCATCATGAACTTCCGCCGTCAGGCCGCCGAATAGCGCTCGCGCTGCAAAGCCTCCCAGGACACAAGCGCCAGCGCGCTCCAAATCAGCACAAACGTAATCGTGTGCGCGCGTGTAAAGGGCTCATCGTACAAGAACACTGCGATCAACAGACTGATAGACGGCGCCAGGTACTGCAAAAACCCAAGCGTCGACAATGGGATCAAACGCACGCCCGCTGAAAACAACATCAGCGGAACGGCCGTCAAAGGCCCCGCGAGCACAATGCAAAAACTGATAAATGCCCCCGCATGCACGAACGCACCCTGATGGCTTGCCGTGAGATAAATCGCGTACCCCAGCGACACCGGCATCAGCAACAGCGCTTCCACTCCCAGACCTTCGATTGATTCCACGGCAACGGTTTTTCGTATCAATCCGTAAACGCCAAAACTAACCGCAAGCACCAGCGACACCCAGGGCAGATACCCTAGTGATAGCGTGTAGTTGGCAACCCCAAGCCCGGCCAACCCGATCGCGATCAACTGAATCCGCGACAATCGCTCTCCCAGCACCACCACGCCCAGAACAAAACTCACCAGCGGCGTGATGTAGTAACCCAGGCTGGTTGCAATGATCAGTTCATTGATAACCGCCCAAATGAAAACGCCCCAATTCACCGCAATCAACACGGCGCTCGCAAACAAGGCAGCAAGAGAATTCCGATTCCGCAGCGCCTGCCACAGTTTCGGCAACCGTCCCCAAACATACAAGATCCACAACACAAACAGAAACGTCCAGACAATGCGGTGCGCAACGATTTCGACCGCACTTACGCCCACCAGCAACTTCCAGAAAATCGGGACAACACCCCAGACGATATAGGCGCTCGCCGCATAGATAACGCCGGTGCGCGCAGACTGCTGTTCAGGCATTGCGCATAGGCCTCTCCTCAATCACGCGACGAAGGCGCTCCGTCGCGCAGCAGCTTATAGGTGATGGAGTCGATCAGCGCCTCGAATGAAGCATCGACGATATTGGCTGATAGGCCAACCGTCGACCACCGATTACCCGCCGCGTCCGCACTCTCGATCATCACACGCGTCACAGCCTCGGTACCAGCAGTGAGGATGCGAACTTTGTAATCGACAAGCTTCAAGTCTTCGAGCCATTTCGAATAGCGCCCCAAATCTTTGCGCAATGCATTGTCGAGCGCATTCACCGGACCATTCCCCTCCCCCACATTCATGATGCGTTCGCCGTCCACGGCCACTTTTACCACCGCCTCCGAGACCGTCACCTCTTCGCCAAGCGCATTGTGCCGGCGTTCTACCGAGACCCGAAACCCATCGACTTTGAAAAAAACCGGCACCGCCCCCAGTGCCCGCCGCGCCAACAGCTCAAGTGAAGCTTCCGCGCCGTCATACGAATAGCCCAGGAACTCGCGCGCCTTGATCTGATCGAGCAACTGCGAGACGCGCGGGTCCTTCGAGTCAGCATCGATGCCAAGCTCCGTCAGGCGCCCCAGCAGGTTCGACCGCCCCGCCTGATCTGAAACCGGAATTTTGCGCGCATTGCCCACCAGCTCCGGCGGTACATGCTCATACGAGCGCGGGTCCTTCATCACCGCCGACGCATGCAAACCACCTTTGTGCGCGAACGCCGCCGCCCCTACATAGGGCGCGTGCCGGTTGGGTGCCCGGTTCAAAATCTCGTCAAGCAAGCGCGACACACGCGTAATAGGTTTCAAACGATCCGCAGAAATTCCGATCTCGAACCGCGTCGCGAAGTCGGCCTTCAGCAAAAGCGTCGGGATGAGCGAAACCAGATTGGCATTGCCACACCGCTCACCCAATCCATTCAGTGTCCCCTGAACTTGCCGCGCACCCGCGCGAATGGCAGCCAGCGAATTGGCCACCGCATTCCCGGTGTCGTTATGCGCATGAATGCCCACACGATCACCGGGCACTGACTTCACCACCTGCGCCAAAATCTGCTCAACCTCGTGAGGCAGTGTGCCGCCATTCGTGTCGCACAACACCACCCAGCGCGCCCCGCCATCAAGCGCCGCCTTCAGGCACGATAGCGCATAATCAGGATTGGACTTGAAGCCATCAAAGAAATGCTCGGCATCGAACATCGCTTCGCGCGAGCGTTTCACGATCTCCTGCATGCTTTCACTGATCGCCGCAAGATTGTCAGTGCGTGAAATCTCCAGAATCTTGTCGACATGAAAGTCCCACGCCTTGCCCACCAGGCAACACGCCTGCACTTTCGCATCCAGTACGCTGGCCAATCCCGGGTCATTGCCCGCACTGCGCCCAACCTTCTTCGTCATACCGAACGCAACCAGCCGCGCCTTCTTCAACACCGGCGGATCGGCAAAAAATCCGGTGTCGGTCGGATTGGCGCCCGGCCACCCACCTTCGATATAGTCCAAACCAAACTCATCCAGCGCCAACCCAATTTGCCGCTTGTCCTCTACAGAAAAATCCACGCCCTGCGTCTGCGCTCCATCGCGCAATGTGGTGTCAAACAAATAGAGCCGTTCGCGCGTCATGACACCACCTTCCACGTCGTCCCGCCCGCGCCATCTTCGATCGCTACGCCGATCCTCAACAACTCAGCCCGCAAGCGGTCGGCCTCGGCGAAGTTCTTGGCCTTGCGCGCCGCGTTCCGCTCGGCGATCAGTTCTTCAACCCGTGCAGCTTCAATCGCCTGCGCATTCACCGACAAATCCGCCTCTTTCTCGCCGCCATAGAGACCCAGGAAATCAAGCGTCGCCTTCAATCGCGACAGGTCACCGTCATTGTTGCGCGCCGCAGCCGTCAGCCCGTGCAGCACCGTCATCACGGCGGCCGTGTTCAAATCATCGTTCAGCGCTGCAAGAACCTCGCCGTCCACTTCGCGTCCCGCCTCCACACCATGAAGCATCCGCGCCCACTCAAACACCCTGTTGCGTGATTGCTCCAGCCGTTCAACGGTCCAATCGATCGGTTGCCGGTAATGCGTCCCTAACATCGCCAGCCGCAGCACCCGCCCATGCCACGACTGACCACCAAACTTCTTCTCCGCGAGCAACTCGCGAATGGTGATGAAATTCCCCCGGCTCTTCGACATCTTCTCGCCTTCGACCTGCAGAAAGCCGTTGTGCAACCAGTAGTTGGCGATGGGCTTGCCGTGATGCGCTCCTGCACTCTGTGCAATTTCGTTTTCGTGATGGGGAAACAAAAGGTCGATGCCGCCGCCGTGAATGTCGAAGGTCTCGCCCAAGAGCTTCTTCGCCATAGCCGAGCACTCGATGTGCCAGCCAGGGCGGCCGTTGCCCCACGGGCTATCCCAACCGGGCATCGTGGCGTCAGAGGGTTTCCACAAGACGAAGTCCATCGGGCTTTTCTTGTAAGGCGCCACTTCAACACGCGCGCCCGCAATCATTTCGTCGAGTGCACGCCGGGACAATTTGCCGTAGTTGGAATCGGACGACACGTCGAACAACACGTGACCTTCGGCCACGTAGGCGTGATTGTTGGCCACGAGCCTGGCGATCATGGCGATGATCTCCGGCATCGACTCAGTGACACGCGGCTCCAGAGTCGGCGCCAGATTGCCCAGGGCAAGCGCGTCGTCCTGATAGATTTTCGCCGTACCTTCGGTCAGGTCGCGAATGGAAACCTTACGTTCGGCGGCGCGGGCAATGATCTTGTCTTCCACGTCGGTGATGTTGCGCACGTAAGTAACGTGGCCTTCGCCATAGCTGTGGCGCAACAAACGAAACAACACGTCGAACACGATCACCGGCCTGGCATTGCCGATATGCGCAAAGTCATAAACCGTCGGTCCGCACACATACATGCGCACGTTTTTCGGATCGATAGGCGTGAAGACCTGCTTCTCGCGCGCTGCGGTGTTGTAGATCGTCAATGCCATTGTACAAATCCTCAAGCGTTCCGGTCCGGTGGCCGGTGCTGGGATTCGAACTCTCAACTGAGAAAGGAATCGGGTGCGCGGCCGCCTAAGTTTGGTTCAGCCACAAATACAAATGAACAGGCCCGCGTGCACCGTCCTTGGTGCCGCGGCGATCAATTCAGCAGTGGAGTTCATATAAGCCACGCCAGAAGATCCCTATGCTGCCTGTCCGGAAAGCCGCTTGGCCGCCCGCTCAGGTCCGATTAACGGTAGCAGCTTCTTCATTTCAGGTCCATGGGGCTGCCCGGTCAAAGCTAAACGTAGCGGCATGAACAAAGCCTTACCCTTGGCCCCCGTTTTTTTCGTAATTGCCGCCGTCCATTCGCTCCAAGTGACTTCGCTGAACGGCCCATTAGGCAAAAGACCCCGCGCCTGCTCGGCGAATTCCGCATTCTCGATGACCGGCTCAAGCGGCCCCTCGACCACCTGCCACCAGCCACGCGCTTCATTGAGCAGCTGAATATTATCGCGCACCGCTTCCCAAAAGGGCGCGCCACCGCCAACGCCCAGGCGCGACAGATCGCCGGCAACCGCAGCATATGACATGCCATGCAAGACCTTGTGATTGATCGCTTTCAATTCTTTTGCATCAAAATGCGCCGGCGCCCGCGAAAACTTCGCGAGGTCAAAATCAGAAACAAGTTCATCCAGCGACGGCCGCGCCACCACCGGATCGGACGTCCCAAGCTTGGCAAGCAAACTGTTGATCGCCTGCGGTTCAATACCCTGATTGCGGAAATCTTCGATGGCAAGCGACCCGATGCGCTTTGACAGAGCCTCGCCGCCTGCGCCGATCAGCATCGAGAAGTGCGCAAACACCGGCACCGGCGCACCCAACGCCTCAAAAATCTCAACCTGCACGCCAGTATTCGTCACATGATCTTCACCGCGAATAATGTGCGAGATATTGAAGTCTATATCATCGACAACGCTGGGCAAGGTGTAGAGGAACCGCCCATCCTCGCGGATCAAAACCGGATCAGACAGCGACGCCGTCTCGATGTGCACCGGTCCACGGATGAGATCGTTAAATTCGACACCCTTGCCTGAGAGCTTGAACCGCCAATGCGGGCGGCGCCCTTTGCTTTCAAGTTCGGCGCGCTGCTCTGTTGTCAAGTTCAACGCCGCCCGGTCATAGACGGGCGGCTTGTGCTGCGCCAACTGCCGCTTGCGCCGCCTGTCAAGCTCATCCGCCGTCTCATAACACGGGTAGAGCCGGCCCATCGCCCGCAGCGTCTCAGCCGCAGCTTCATATGCCGCAACCCGTTCAGACTGCTTGGCAAACAAATCATGCTTCAAACCCAACCAGGCAAGGTCCGCATAAATGCCCGCAGCAAACGCCTCAGTCGATCGCTCGCTATCCGTATCATCCAGCCGCAACAAAAACTTGCCACCCGACTTGGCGGCAAACAAATAATTCGTCAACGCCGCACGAATATTGCCGACGTGTAGTTTGCCAGTGGGGCTGGGAGCGAAGCGGACGGTGATGGTCATGGCGCGGTTCTTAGCGCGTTAGGTAGCGTCACGAAAGGCATTCGTGATCGGATAGCGCCGGTCACGCCCGAAGTTTCTGCGCGTGATTTTGACGCCGGGCGGCGCCTGGCGCCTTTTGTACTCCGCAATCGAGAGTAAATGCTCCACCCGCCTGATCGTCGCCAAATCGTGCCCGCGCTTTACGATCTCATCAACCGGCATCTCACCCTCGACCAGGCATTCAAGCATATCGTCGAGTTTCGGATAAGGCGGCAGGGAATCCTCGTCCTTCTGATTGGCCCGCAACTCAGCTGTCGGCGGCTTGCTGATGACCCTCTCCGGCATAACCCGGCCCATGGGCCCCTGCGCCCCCTTCGGTCTGTGCTGATTGCGCCAGCGTGACAGCGCAAACACCTGCATCTTGTAGATGTCTTTGAGCACGTTATAGCCGCCGCACATATCGCCATAGAGCGTCGCATAGCCCACCGACATCTCCGATTTGTTGCCGGTGGTCACGACCATCGGCCCGAACTTGTTCGAGATCGCCATCAAGATCACGCCGCGAATGCGCGACTGGATATTTTCCTCTGCCGTATCAGGCGCACGCCCGGCAAAAGCCCGTGACAGCACCCCGCCAAACGCTTTCACTGCGTCCTCAATCGCAATCGTCTCCAGCGGCGAGCCAAGCAGCTGCGCCACCTCCGCTGCATCATCCAGACTGTCTTTTGAGGTATAGCGCGACGGCATCATCACGCAGCGCACGCGATCTGCGCCCAGCGCATCGGCAGCAACCGCCGCCGTCAGCGCCGAGTCGATACCGCCCGACAACCCCAGCACCACGCCCGGAAAGCGGTTCTTGCGCACATAATCGCCAAGCCCCAGCATCATCGCGTGATAGACCGCTTCAAGGCCTTCCGGTAGGACAGCCTTCGCACCCGCCTCACAGACCCACCCGGCGCCACGGCGATGCCACTGTGTCACCGTCAGCGCCTCTTCCCAAGCGGGCATTTGCACAGCGACACTGCGATCCGCATTCAACACAAACGAGGCGCCATCAAACACCAGCTCGTCTTGCCCGCCAATCTGGTTCAAATAGCCCAACGCCAACCCGCTTTCGACCACACGCGCCACGGCAATATTCAGCCGCACCTCGTCTTTCGTCGCCTCAAAAGGAGAGCCATTGGGCACCAAGAGAAACTCGGCCCCCGTTTCCGCAAGACATTCAACGACATCACTCGTCCAGATGTCTTCGCAAATCGGCACACCAATGCGCACGCCGCGAATATCGAGCGGCCCTGGCATCGGCCCGGGAACAAAAAGGCGCTTCTCGTCGAACACACCATAATTCGGCAGGTCGACTTTATATCGCAACGCCTTCACGACCCCGCCATCAAGACAGGCCATGGCATTATAGAGCTTTCCGTCATCGACCCACGGCGTCCCGATCAACACGGCAGGCCCCGACGAAGTCTCAACCGCCAAAGCTTCAACCGCCGCCCGCGCATCCGCCTGCAAAGCAGGTTTCAGAACCAAATCCTCTGGCGGATAGCCAACAATGAACAACTCGCTGAACAGGACTACATCTGAGCCCAGCGCAGCCGCATCACCGCGCGCCTTCCGCGCCTTGGCCAGATTGCCGGGGATATCTCCCAGCGTCGGGTTGAGTTGAGCAAATGCGATTTTTAAGGCGTTGGTCATGAACTCTGCAGAATTCGCCGAACGGTGTTTGGTTCGTTTTCGATTACTTTCAGGAATGCTCGAGCGGTTGCATCCGGCAGGCGACGGCCTTGCTCCCAGTCCTTCAGCACGGCCAGCGTAATTCCAAACTGACTCGCAAATAGCGATTGTGACAATCTGAGTTTTTTCCGAATGACACCCACATCGATTCGCGCCTCAACATGCACCGGCCGCATCTCGGCCAACTCCCGTTTGGTTAGTTTTGGTGCGTCACGGCTATACTTGCGAGCCGCGTCAGTGCCGGCCTTGCTGGGATTAAATCGTGGTACAATTTCATTCCACTTACCGGTCTTGGCGTCGAGCGACCGCAGCTTGCCGTCAGTCCCAAGCTCCACCTTCACGATATGCTTTTCTTTCGTGCTCATCTGCTTCTCGTGCCGAAATGATACGTATTGTCTTTCCACGATACGTATCGACGACGTGATAGACCTCGCTTCCAATCTCTCCGAGTGTTTGAAACCTGACCTCCCAATAGTTGCGCCTCGAATCCTGGCGTTCAAGCCGCCGACGATCCCGAAACACAAAATTTCCGAAGGCAAAATCAAAGCCCCGCAACTGCAAGCAGGCCTCACTCTTCAAGACGTCCCACTCGAAGGACATCTGGGATTATACGGCAACGCCGTACAGAAAGCAATAACGCACAATCCTCACAAAACCGCCCCCTTCACCGCCGCCACCACCCTGTCTACCTGGGCGTCGGTCAAATAGGGGTGCATCGGCAGGCTCAGCACACGCTCGGCCAGGCGCTCGCAGACCGGCAATCCGCCCTTGGGTGCATACGCCGCAAACGCCATATGCTGGTGCAGCGGCTTGTAATAATAGATCGACGACGGCACGCCCTGATCCTGTAATTTCTTCATGACCTCGGCGCGGTTATCGACCATAACCGTAAATAGCCCCCAGGCGTTCTGGCTGCCGGCCGGAACGTGCTGCATTTCGACCGCGTTACCCAGACCCAGGCGATAACGCTGCGCGATCCGTTCTCGCGCTTTCATCTCATCGGCAAACACCGTCAGCTTCGACAGCAGCACCGCGCACTGCATCGAATCCAACCGCCCGTTGACGCCAACCCGGATCGACTCTTTCTTTGCCGCATCCGTGCCGTGCCAGCGTATCGACGACCAACGCTCAAAGCGCGCCGCGTCATCGGTCAGCATCGCGCCGCCATCACCGTAACAGCCAAGCGTCTTGGACGGATAAAAGCTCGTCGCCGACATATCGGTCAGCGCGCCAATCCGCCTGCCGCCCTGCGCCCCGCCAAAACTCTGCGCCGCATCGGCCAGCACCAGCATCCCGTGCGCCTTCGCGATCCGGTTGATCGCCTCATAGTCAGCCGGCAATCCATAAAGGTCGACCGCAATAATCATCCGCGGGCGAAGTTGGCCTTCCTTCCAGACTGCATCGATCTGCGCCTCGAGATGTCCAACGTCAATGTTGCAGGTATGGGCATCAACATCGACAAACACCGGCGTCGCCCCGGCGACAAGCACCGCGTTCGCCGTCGCATTGTAGGTAAATCCAGGGATGAAAATCGCATCATTCGCCTTAACATCTTCGCCCATCAAGGCAATGACCAACGCGTCCGTCCCACTCGCCACCGCCAGTGCGTGCGTGGTGCCAGCCCAACTTGCCAACTGCACCTCAAGCTCGCCAACTTCCGGCCCGCCGATGAAGGCGCCATGATCCAGAATCTTCTGCCAGCGCTTTTCAATGCCGGCGCGCAACATCTTCTTGGGTGTTTCAAGATCAAAGAAACGGATCGATCCCGCATCCGCGCTCGCGGTGCGGGGCTCAATCGATTTTGCTTCAGGCATGGACCAATCTCTTTTGCGGGGCAGCCGTTCTGGCTGCCTCAAGAATCAAGAGCGCCGTCTCAAGCGCCCGGCGCGCCTCGCGTGGCGCAATGGCTGCCGGCCGTTGCTCGCGCACGGCGCGCACAAACTGTGCAACGCCATGCCCCAGCGGATCGGCAGATGGACATGGCATGCCGTCGACGCTTTCGCCGTGGCTGCCTAACTGTTTGATTTTGCGCGGAGTGGAGTTCGTCATCTCACGCGTCAAAAAGTCGATGTAAATTTCACCATCCGGATAGGTCACACGCATGAAGCGCTTGCGCGCCTCAGCCATGCGGCTGGCGAAGAGATCGATTTGCATGCCGTCGGTCAAAGTCACCAGTGCTGCAACTTCGTCCGACCGCGAAGGCTTCGAACGCTCGCTGGCCTTGATGCTGGCAATTGCCGCCGGATTCAATTGATGCGCCAAATCAATATCATGGATCATCAAATCCAGCGCGACGCTGACATCCGTATTGCGCGGATTGAACGGTGCCGCACGATGAGACTCGATGCGCAAGGGCTTCACGTTTCCGTCAAACAATCCCAGATACCGCATCACGAAGCGTTCCTGATGGCCCGTATGAAGTATGGCGCCCCTAGCTTCGGCCACGCGCACCAGTGCATCAGCCTCGCGCATATTGGCGGCCAGAGGCTTCTCGATGAATACGTGCTTGCCTTGATTGAGACAGCCAACGCCGATCTCGCCGTGGAAACGCGCGGGTGCAGCGATCGTTACAACATCCACATGCGGCAGCATCGCCCGCCACCCGGCAAAGGCCGTCACGCCAAAATCGTTGGCCAGAGTTTGCGCCCGAACCTCTGACACATCAGCAATCCCGACCAGCGTAACACCGGGCGTCGCAGCATATTTTTGCGCGTGCAAACGGCCAAACGCGCCGGCGCCAATGACGCCAGCCTTGATGATCCGTTGGTTGTCCGCTTGCATACTCAGTACCCGTTCCTAGACTACGACACGCAACCCGTACGTGCGGCCTGATGATCGCTTCTTTGATTCTTCTACGCCACAGGGGCGACTGACGCAGCAATTCAACAAATATTGCAACCCTGTCATGTGGATAGCCACGCTTCTCGTTGTGCCCGGTTCTCCTCACCGTATATGGTTGACGGTATCACCATCTACAGATTGGAGACTACCAAATGAGCAACCTCAAAGGCCACGAAATCCGCCTGAAGAGCCGTCCTGTGGGCATGCCAACCGCCGAAAACTTCGAATATGCCGAAAGTGCCATAGCCGAACCCAAGGACGGCGAAGTCCTGGTCCGCAATATCTGGATGTCGGTTGACCCCTACATGCGCGGCCGGATGGTTGACCGCGAAAGTTACGTCCCGCCGTTTCAAATTGGTCAGGCCCTGCAAGGCGGTACTATCGGTCAAGTCATTGCGACGGGAAAAGGCGCACACTTCGCCGTCGGCGATTACCTGAACCACATGCTCGGCTGGCGCGAATACGCGGTCGTCGGTCCACAAGCCATGCCGCAAAAAATTGACCCCAGCCTGGCACCGGTTCAAAGCTTCCTCGGCGCCCTCGGCATGCCGGGCCTCACGGCCTACGCGGGCTTGTTCAAGATCGGTGCATTCAAACAGGGGGACACAGTATTTGTCTCTGCCGCGTCTGGAGCCGTTGGCTCAATTGTCTGTCAACTCGCGAAGGCTCATGGAGCCTACGTGGTAGGTTCAGCCGGCTCCGACGAAAAGTGCCAGTGGCTCTTGAAAGAAGCCAAAATCGACAAGGCGATCAACTACAAGACCTGTGGCGATCTGGACAAGGCGGTTGGAGCCGCTTTCCCGAAGGGCATCGACGTCTATTTCGAAAACGTCGGCGGCAAGCATTTGGAGGCAGCCCTCAACCACATGCGCATCTTTGGCCGCATCGCCGTCTGCGGCATGATCGAACAATACAACGCCACCGCACCCGCGCCGGGACCGTGGAACATCATCATGACCATCCCGAAAAGCCTGCGCATCGAAGGCTTCGTTGTCTCCAACCACTTCGACATGCTGCCCAAGTTCCATCAAGAGATGGGCAAACTCGTCGCCGAAGGCAAAATGACGTGGAAGGAAAGCGTCTCAGAAGGATTACAGAGCGCACCGAAAGCCTTTCTGGGTCTCTTCAAAGGCGAAAACTTCGGCAAGGCTCTGGTCAAAATCGGGCCCGATAAGGCAGTGTAGTGAATCAATAATCGCGACGGTGCATTCATGACGACCTTCAAACGCTGGGTACTCGCCAAACGGCCCGATGGCGTTCCGTCAACGGATGATTTCCGGCTTGAACAAAGCGCCCTGCCCGAACTGCAAGACGGGCAGGCGCTGATCCGCGTTGATCACATTTCCGTCGACCCCGGCATGCGCTCGCGCCTGTCCGGCGATTCCTACGCACCGGCATTGGCCATCGGCGCAACCATCGAAAGTGCGGGCATCGGCAAAGTCATCACCTCGCACAATGCCAAACTCAAGGAAGGCGCACTCGTGTGGGGCGGCTTCGGCTGGCAATCGCACCTGCTAAGCGACGGCCGCGGCGTTCAGGCGCTCGACCCGGAACTCTATCAGGGCAAGATCAAACCAACTTCAGCCATCGGACTGTTCGGCATACCGGGCCTCACCGCCTTCTTCGGCCTTTTCGAAATTGGCAAACCCAAGCAGGGCAACACTGTTGTCATATCATCCGCCGCAGGAACCGTAGGCGCTACCGCCGGACAAATCGCAAAACTCCAAGGTTGCACAGCCATCGGCCTTGCCGGTTCAGATGCGAAATGTGCTTACCTGAAAGAAATCGGCTTCGACATCGCCATCAACTACAAAACCGCAGGCGACCTCACGGCTGCACTCAAAGAAGCGGCCCCCAAAGGCATCGACATTTATTTCGATAATGTTGGCGGTGAAACGCTCGACGCCGCCATCCTCAACATGCGCAAGAACGGCCGTATCGTCGTCTCAGGACAAATCTCGGAGTACAACACCCAGACCCCGCGCGGCATTCGCCATACCTTGCCCTTCATCACTCAGCGCCTGAAAATGGAAGGTCTCGTCGTCTACGATTTTTCTGTCCAATTCGGGGAGGCGAGGCAGCAAATGGCGGAATGGGTCAATGAAGGTAAACTCACCTACCGCGAAGAAATCATCGAAGGCCTGGAGCAAACGCCGCAAGCCTTCATCGGTCTGTTCTCGGGCGAAAGCTTCGGCCGCCGCCTGGTGCACGTCAACTAGTACCCGGAATCGTAGGCGGGTGACACGGTGAACGCCGCAAGAATTTCACACGAAGCCGCAAAGACACGAAGAAAAAGGAAAAGAGCGGGAAACAGTGGGCAGACGCGTGAGCCAGCGCGCCTCGCGTCTTCTTCGCGTCTTTGCGGCTTCGTGTGAAATTCCTTTTTTACTGTGTTTTGACACTCTCATCTGCGTCAGGCGATCGCCGCCGGGCTTTTTACCATTTGTTTGGCGCAAAATCGACAGATGGTCTGTGTATATACAAACGCATGCATACGTGCATATAAGGAAGAAAGACCGTTATATTTCAATCTGTTAAGCCCTAAAAAGCCACCTGAAAAATCAACATGTATGCATGCAGTCGCTGTAAGCCAGGGCTGAGAAGTGGGGTGTGCGCCCCGTCAGATTCGGGGCGCACTCCACCCGTTCCCCGCCTTTAGGGGCGGGGTTGCTCGACTATTCAAAATTCAAGTCGCAGCTGAGCATCGCCCTTTTTTAGAGCGAATCCAGAATGGTGGAACATATATAGAACTTCCTTGCCGCGTCAACCTGAATTTCAAGCGGCGCCTCCCGGCTTGTTCGGTTCGAGGTTTGCAAGTGGTAAGGAATTTCACCGCGTAGGCGCGAAGGACGCTAAGAAGAAAATTGTGGGAGTGTCGCGCAGAACAACTTATCGGCCGACGCGCCGCGCCTATTTTGTACTTTTCTTAGCGTCCTTCGCGCCTTCGCGGTGAAATTTTCTTGTGCCAGCAATATTTGAGAGTCAGTACTAGTATCCGGAATCATAAATGGGCGACACAGTGAGGCGCCGCAAGGGTTTCACACCAAGGCACAAAGACGCAAAGACGCAAAGACGCAAAGAAAAAAATGGGGTCGCGCTTGCGCGCCAGGAACGTCAATCAATGGGTCTATTGGCAGTGATTCTCCTTCTACTTGGCGTCTTTGCATCTTTGCGCCTTGGTGTGATCCGTTTTTTTTGCAGTGTTTCCGTGTCAGTTACTTCAGATACCAGGTACTAGCGCCGCCAGCTTCTGACCAGGGCGGCACTTCGATCTCGTATGAGCGGGAACCGCGAGAGGTTGTCCGGGTCGAGCGTGTAATCAAGCGCAACCCCATAACCCAAATGCGAAACAAAACTGCAAGACATACCGAGGTCGCCGGTACTGTCGGGACGAAAACATCTTCCGGCATAGTAGGGCGCTATGTCCAATGACCGCTCCGGCTCCGCGCTCAAAAGATAAATCCAGGGCGTCCCCGCAGACTCAATTCGAAACAGCTGCCAGTCTCCCTTGCCAACAACACGCCGGTTCATCCATGCGCCTTCTCCCGCCCAGGCCTGGCGAAGCTCTCGCAAATGTTCAGCAGGCACGGTGTAGTTCCGCCACAGCGCAAAATCTTTCGGAGCCCCGTCCGGAACAATGCCGCCGTCGATCGTCCGGGACAATCTTGTCAGATCAAGTTGTAATGCTTGCGGCTCAGCGCAACCTGCAAATGACGCGGCCGCCTTTACAACACCGTTCTCGCGCGCATCCCAACAGCCGGACAAGCGAAGCAGGTCGGCACGCCACCCATCGATATTCTTGACGAGATTTCGCGGCACAAAATAAACGGCGTTGCCCGCGCGAACCGCCACATCGGAATACTTTCCCGCCGTGAGATCAAGATGCGCCTTCAGCCCGATCAGACCGGCACCCAGAACGCACCACGCAATCAATCCCCACCGCACCGCACGCGCCCCCAAAATGCGAACCCGATCCTATCTCCGCCAGAGCACAAAAGCGAAGGCGTTACTGCGCCGCAGCCGGGCGCTGGGTCTTGAAACGTTCCGCGCGAATGCCTTCCGCCACCAGGAAAGCAAGCTCCAGCGCCTGATTGGCGTTCAACCGCGGGTCGCAATGCGTGTGATAACGGCTCGACAGATCAGCGTCCGTAATTGCCGTAGCCCCACCCGTACACTCCGTTACATTCTGACCCGTCAACTCAAGGTGCACCGCCCCCGCATGCGTGCCTTCTGCACGATGCACCACAAAGAACGCCTCAACCTCTTTCATCACCTGATCAAATGGCCGCGTTTTGAAACCCGTCGAAGCCTTGATCGTATTGCCGTGCATCGGATCGCACGACCACACAACCTTACGCCCTTCGCGCTTGATGGTCCGTATAAGACGCGGCAGGTGCTCTTCAACTTTGTCTGCGCCAAAGCGCGTAATCAACGTCAACCGCCCCGGTTCATTGCCAGGATTCAGAACATCGCAAATGCGGATCAGATCGTCGTTCGACAGGCTTGGCCCGCACTTGACCGCCAGCGGGTTCTTGATCCCACGCGCAAACTCGATATGCGCCCCGTCCAGCTGACGCGTCCGGTCGCCAATCCACACCAGATGCGCCGAACAGTCGTACCAATCGCCCGTCGTCGAGTCGATGCGTGTCATCGCCTGCTCATAGCCGAGCAATAACGCTTCATGGCTGGTATAAAAATCTGTCGTCCGCAATTGCGGCGCCGAATCCGGCGTGATCCCGCACGCTTCCATGAACTCAAGCGTCTCGGAAATCCGGTCGGCCAAAGCACGATAGCGCTCCCCCGAAGGCGAGCCTGCGATGAACCCCAAATTCCACCGGTGCACGTTATGCAAATCGGCGTACCCGCCTTGCGCGAAGGCCCGCAGCAGGTTCAAGGTCGACGCCGCTTGCCCATAAGCCTGGATCATCCGTTCCGGGTCAGGCTCTCGCGCCAGCTTCTCAAACGGCGAGGCATTGATAATGTCCCCGCGATAAGACGGCAATTCAACGCCGTCAATGGTTTCCATATCGCTGGAGCGGGGTTTGGCAAACTGTCCGGCGATGCGCCCGACCTTCACAACCGGCATCGCCCCGGCAAAAGTCAGCACCACCGCCATCTGCAGGATCACGCGAAACGTGTCGCGAATGTTATCAGGATGAAACTCTGCAAATGACTCTGCGCAATCTCCGCCCTGCAGCAAGAACGCCTTGCCCTCGGCGACTTCCGCCAGCGAGCGCTTCAAATTCCGCGCCTCGCCGGCAAATACCAGCGGCGGATAAGATTTCAAGCGCAGTTCAGCCCGCGCCAGCGCTTCGCCGTCTTGATAGACCGGAACCTGTGCAACCTTCTTCGAACGCCAACTGGCGGGAGTCCAAGTCATCTGTTTTGCCCTTCTGGCAAGCTAGATAGCGCGCACCAGCGCCCTTTGCCAGTTCCACGAATCCGCGCGGTTAATCGAGTTCAGCGCCGGGCCAATTCGATGATCTTAACCCCACTTTGTGAGCCGACAAGGGCAAGGCTCGCCAGCGAAATAAACAACCCGTGATCGACCACCCCGGGGATACCCTCCAGCGCCCTGGCCAGGCGTTCGGGATCTGGAATGGTTTGCGCTGAACAATCCGCGATGTAATTGCCGCCATCGGTCTTGAAGGCATGGCCTTCGCCACCGCGCAAGTGCATCAGATTCTGCGCGCAGCCACATCGCGCCACGGCCTCTGCGATCCGCTCCATCGTAATCGAATAAGCAAACGGGACGATCTCAACCGGCAACGGAAACCGCCCCAGCGTCTCGACCACTTTTGCACCATCCGCTATCACGATCATGCGATCAGAAGCCGACGCCACAATCTTCTCGCGCAGCAACGCCCCGCCGCCGCCCTTAATGAGATTGAGCCCGGGCCCAATCTCATCGGCACCATCAATCGTCATATCGAGATGGCGCACCGCGCCCAACTCCGCCACCTCAATCCCCAGCTCACGCGCTAGCTCTGCCGTGCGCTCCGACGTTGCAACCGCAACGATCTTCAGCCCCGCTTGCACGCGAATACTGAGTGCACGTACGAAGTGCTCAGCGGTAGAGCCCGTCCCAAGCCCCAATTTCATCCCGGGCTTGATGTATTCCAACGCCGCTTCGGCCGCAGCGCGCTTTTGATCTTCAACTGTGTGGAGGTTTGTCATAGGCCCACTATAGCGGCATGACCGCTCAATTCGCAAAAGCCTTCGAGAATAAAATCTGTGCGTGAACTGCGCGGCGCAGGCTTGCCCTCGCCGCATCAAGGGGCGCAACGGCTTCGAAGACGAAACGTCGCACGCAACTATTTCCGTTTACCCAGCGTTCACAAAGACACGTCCTCGCCTGCGCGATGGTTAAGTTCGAGTGAAGGCGATTTACCAAATGCGAACAACCTTCAACGTTCCTGAACCAAATGCAGGTCATACTTCGCGCTTTCGTACGGACAAACTCTTGGCATGGTGTTGCCATGCTTTCGACTTCGTTTCAGGTGAAGTGTTCCAGATGAGCGTTTCAAACCAAGAACATGAATGCGGACGCCGCTTCCCAACCTATTCCAGGGGGGAAGTCTGGGCCGATACGGCTGCACACGTGATCGGGTTGCTGTTCGGTCTGGTGGCCACCGTCGCCCTGATCTCGACTGCCTCGCAGAACAACCACTTCTTGGTGATTTTCGGCGCCAGCCTCTATGGCCTGGGCCTGCTCGCCATGTTCTCATTCTCGGCCGCCTACAATCTCTGCCCGCCGTCCGACACCAAGGAGCTTCTCCGCCGCCTCGATCACGCCGCGATATTCTTGATGATCGCGGGCACCTACACCCCATTACTTCTCAACCGCATCGGCGGCGAGTGGGGCTTTGGCCTGCTCTATTTTGTCTGGAGCGTGGCCATTACCGGCGCCGTCTTGAAAATCATCTTCCCGCGCAAATGGGAAATGCTCTCGATCGCACTCTATGTGGGCCTTGGCTGGTCCGTTGTCGTTGCCATCAACCCGATGCTCCAGGCGCTGGCCATCGACAACCTCATTCTCATCGGTGCTGGCGCCCTGATCTACACGATCGGTGTCGCCTTCCACATGTGGGATCGCCTGCCCTACCAGAACGCGATCTGGCACTGGCTGGTGCTCGCCGCCGCCACCTGTCACTACTTCGCCATTCTCAACGAAGTCGCCATCGCCGCGACGTGACCGCCATCGCTTGACGATGGCAACCGAGCAGCTCATTTTCCTGACGGTTTTGAAAATCGTGCGAGAGACTTCGATGATAGGTTCACCCAACAAGCCACTCCCGCGCGCGCCCTCTGTCGCCATCGTCGGCGCCACCGGTGCCGTCGGCACTGAAATGATTGCTTGCCTTGAACGCCGGCATTTCCCGCTCTCCCGCTTGAAGCTCCTGGCCTCGCCGCGTTCAGCTGGACGAAGTACAAAATTCAAAGGCCACGATGTCCGCATTGATGCGCTCGATGCCCTAAGCTTGCAAGACATAGACATCGCCCTGTTTTCGGCCGGTGGCGCCATCTCCAAAGAGTTTGCAAAGACAGCGCCCCGTCACGCCGTCGTCATCGACAACTCCTCCGCCTTTCGCATGGAACAACACGTGCCGCTGATTGTGCCGGAAGTGAACATCGATCAGATTGCCTGCCATTCTGGCATCATCGCCAATCCAAGCTGCGTTGCGATCATTGCGGCCCTTGCACTCTGGCCGCTTCATCGTGCCAACCCTATCCACCGCGTTGTCGCCACAACCTATCAGGCAGCGTCCGGCGGTGGCGCCGCGTTGATGGAAGAACTGCGCGCTTCCACCAAGGCGTTTCTCACCAACCAGAATTTCACGCCGCGGGTCGCGCCGCACGATTATGCCTTCAATGTTTTCAGTCACAACACCCGCGTCGATTCTGAAAGCGGCAACAACGAAGAAGAAATCAAGGTCGCCCGCGAACTGCCCAAGATCATGAACGCCCCGAACCTGCGCGTCGGCGTCACCTGCGTGCGCGTTCCGGTATTGCGCGCCCACACCATCGCGATGACCGTCGAATTCGAACACCCGCTAACGCCCGGGACCGCACGCGAAATCCTGCGCAACGCCCGCGGTTTGGAGATCGTCGACGACCGGAAGTCCAACCGCTTCCCGATGCCCCGCGACGCCACGGGCCGGGACGAAGTGCTGGTAGGCCGGCTGCGCCAGGACCAAAGCGATCCGTCCGGCCGCTCCATTTCAATGCTGGTCGCCGGCGATCAACTGTTGAAAGGTGCCGCCCTCAACGCCGTACAAATTGCGGAATACCTGATGAAGAGCCATGATGCATAAAGCCTGATCTTGCCAGGCTAAAGACACATTTAGGCGGCCGGCTACTCCACCGTCACCGACTTCGCCAAGTTGCGCGGTTGATCGACATCGGTGCCCTTCACCACGGCAGTGTGATAGGCGAGCAATTGCACCGGCACTGCATAAAGCAGCGGCGTGATGAACGGATCGACCTCGGGCACTTCGATCCGCGCCCAGACCTTGTTCCCCGCCAGTTCATGCCCACGTTTGTCCGAAATCAAAATCACCTTACCCTTGCGTGCCATCACTTCCTGCATGTTCGAAATTGTCTTGTCGAACAGACTGTCATAAGGCGCGATCACGACCACGGGGACAGTTTCATCAATCAGGGCAATCGGGCCGTGTTTCATCTCTCCTGCCGCATAACCCTCGGCATGGATGTAGGAAATTTCCTTCAGCTTCAGGGCCCCTTCCAGAGCAATCGGGTAAGACAGACCCCGCCCCAGATAGAGCACGTCGCGCGCCTTCGCCAACTCGTGCGCTAACGCCTGATAAATCGAATCTTGCGCCAACAACGAGATCATGTGACGCGGCACTTCCATCAATGTCCGCGTCAATCGGATCTCCGCCTCACGCGAAATCGTATTCCGGGCCCGGCCGGCGGCAATGGCAAGCGCCGCCAGCACCGACAACTGACAGGTAAAAGCCTTGGTCGAGGCGACGCCAATTTCAGGCCCGGCATGGGTCGGGAACACAACTTCGGACTCGCGCGCAATCGATGACCCGGCGACGTTCAAAACCGATGCAATATGCTGCCCATGTTCCTTGCAATAGCGCAGGGCGGCGAGCGTATCGGCGGTCTCGCCCGATTGCGAAACGAACAGGGCCAAACCGCCACGCGGCAAAGGTGCCTCACGATAACGGAACTCCGAAGCCACATCGATCTCGACTGGCATGCGGGCAATACTTTCAAACCAGTATTTGCCAACCAGCGTCGCAAACGAGGCCGTGCCGCAAGCAATCATCGTCATCTTTGGCAGATTGGCAAAATCGAATGGCGTCTTGGGCAGCGTCACCGATTGTGTCGCCGCATTGATCACCGTGTTCAGCGTGTTGCCCACCACTTCCGGCTGCTCGAAAATCTCCTTCGCCATGAAATGGCGATGCGCACCTTTATCGACCAGGCTCGAAGACACACTGGTGATCTGGATCTCGCGATTAACCGGCCGGTCCTGCGCATCATAAATCGCCACGCTGTCAGCCTTCACAACCGCCCAGTCGCCGTCTTCCAGATAGGCAACCCTGTTCGTCAGAGGCGCCAGCGCAAACGCATCCGAGCCCAGGAACATCTCCTTCTGGCCATATCCAACAGCCAGCGGCGGTCCTTGGCGGGCACCGATCATCAGTCCATCTTCGCCGGTGAAAATCATCGCAAGCGCATACGCGCCCTTCAGCCGCTTGATCGCCGCCGACGCTGCCTTTTCAGGCGACAGACCCTGGTTGAGATATTCCGTGATCAGATGCACCGAAACTTCGGTGTCGGTCTCGGTATGAAATTTGTGTCCCTTCTCTTCAAGTTCTGCCCGCAACTCGTGAAAGTTTTCGATGATCCCATTGTGAACAACTGCCACCCGGTCTGAAATATGAGGATGCGCATTGGTCTCGTTGGGAACACCATGCGTGGCCCAGCGCGTATGTCCGATGCCCGTCGAACCCGGTAGAGGCGTTTCGCGTAAAACTTTGTCCAGCCCCGACAATTTACCCGGCGCCCGCCGCCGCTCGATCCGTCCCTTGACCAGCGTCGCAATACCCGCCGAGTCATAGCCGCGATACTCAAGCCGCTTCAGGCTTTCCAGAATGGTAAGCGCCGCATCTTCCCGGCCGGCGATCCCGACAATTCCACACATGCCAGACTACTCCTTCGGTTTCTTCTTGGCCGCCAGCTTGCGGGCGCGAAACGCTTTCGCATAACCATCAACCTGCCGCTGCTCATTGCGTTCAATCGCCAACGCTTGCGCATCGACAGCCTTGGTGATCACACTGCCCGCACCCACCATCGCGCCATCACCAATTTTCACCGGCGCCACCAGCGCCGTGTTCGATCCGATGAAAACGTCGGCGCCGATATCGGTGAAGTGCTTGTCAAACCCGTCGTAATTGCAGGTAATCGTACCAGCCCCGATGTTCGAACGCGCCCCGACTCGCGCGTCCCCGATATAGGCCAGATGGTTTGCCTTTGCCCCATCCTCGATCACCGACTTCTTCACTTCGACGAAATTTCCAATATGAACATCGCGCCCGATCATGGCGCCCGGCCGCAAGCGCGCATAGGGTCCGATGATAGCGCCTTCACCAATCGTGCAATCCTCGAAGTGACAAAACGGTTTGATCGTCACATTGCCGGCGATCACAACCTTGGGCCCAAACACGACATTGGGGCCCACCGTGACATCGCGCCCAAGCTTCGTATCCATGCTGAACCAGACAGTATCGGGATCAGTCAGTGTCACGCCTTCCAGCATCGCCCGCTCACGCAAGCGCCGCTGCATGATCGCTTCGGCCTTCGCCAGCGCCACCCGGTGATCAACGCCCATCACCTCGTCTGCCGCAGCCTCGGCCGCCACAACCAGCAATCCCTGAGCCCGCGCGATCGCCACGATTTCAGTCAGATAGTACTCGCCCTGCGCGTTGGCATTGCCGACCCGATCCAGCAACTCAAACAGATATCGCCCTTCAACAATCATGATCCCGGAATTGCAGAACCCAACCGCGCGTTCTTCCGCTGTCGCGTCCTTGAACTCTACTATCCGCTCAAGCTCGCCGTCTTTCGTCGCGATCAACCGCCCATACACGGCAGGATCGGATGGACGAAAACCCAACACGCCAATGGCGGCACCGCCGGCCATCGCGGCTTCGACCGCCGCAATATTGCCGGGCCGGATCAAAGGCGTATCGGCAAACAAAACCGCAACGCGGCCCTTAAAACCCTTCAACGCATCGCGAGCGGCCAAAACTGCGTGTCCCGTCCCCAGAGCTGGCTCTTGAATTGCGATCTCGGCCGGGGCAACGGCTTTTGCAACCTCGTCCATGCCCCTCGCCAGAACAACCACACATTTGACTGCCCCGGCCTCACGCGCCGTCTCCAAAACATGGAGCACCATCGCGCGCCCGGCCACGGGATGCAGCACTTTGGACAGCGTCGATTTCATGCGCGTGCCCTTCCCCGCCGCCAAAACCACAGCGGCAAGAGAAACGGATCGCTCATGCAAGGTTGAAGACGTCAAGCCTGGGCCTCAATAAAAATCTAACGGAATCCGGCGTTTGGCCGCCGGAACGCTCGCACACTCGTTATCGCATACTGAAATAAAAAAATGTTTCGCATTCTTGCCAATCCCATGGCAATTGGCTTGAAAGCGCCATGAACCGAGCTGAACGAACTTGCCCGTCAAACTGCCTGAAACAATCATTTTCGACCTCGACGGCACACTGGTCGATACCGCCCCCGATCTCACCGCAGCTCTTAACGCGGTGTTAATCAGGGAAGGGCTGCCGATCGTGCCCCTTGACCAGGTCAGGCACATGGTTGGAAGGGGTGCGCGCGTTCTCATCGAAAGCGCACTGACCTCACATGGCATTTCGATCGACCCAGATCGCACCGCTGATTTGATGAAGCATTTCCTCGAATATTATGAGGCAAACATCGCTGAAACCAGCCGGCCCTTCAACGGAGTTGAGGATCAGCTCCACACTCTATCCAGCCGTGGTCACAAACTCGGGGTCTGCACCAACAAACCCGAAGCTCTGTCGCTAAAGCTACTGACGAAACTTGGACTGAAAAAGTACTTTCCGGTAGTCTTGGGCCTTGACAGCAAACCCTATCGTAAACCCGACCCGCGTCACCTGATCGACACAGTGGCAGAGCTCGGTGGCAACCCTTTGGATAGCGTGATGATCGGCGACAGCGAAACCGACGCAAAAACAGCTCAGGCCGCCAGCATCCCCGTCATTTTAGTCAGTTTTGGCTACAGCGAGATCCCGGTCCGCGACCTCAAAGCCAATGTCGTGATCGATCATTTTGACTCACTCCAGGACGCCCTGGCCAAATGTGCCCGCGCTTGACTTGGGCGTCAACGCGCCCCTATAGCAACCGTCCTTCAAGAAATTGGGCGCTTAGCTCAGCGGGAGAGCACTACCTTCACACGGTAGGGGTCGCAGGTTCAATCCCTGCAGCGCCCACCATCCTCTGGCAAAACCCGCAGAAACTTACCCTATAGTACCTCAACCAACACGATTGACGCGCGCACAATGGAACTGCTTGCAAACCCAGAAGCCTGGATTGCCTTTATAACTCTGACCACGCTCGAAATCGTTCTTGGCGTCGACAATATAGTCTTCATTGCCATTCTCGCGGGTAAGCTGCCCGTCGAAGAGCGGGCCAGCGCCCGGCAGATCGGATTGGCCGTGGCATTGGGCACCAGACTGGCTCTTTTGTCGACCCTGTTTTACCTTTCACACCTCGAGGCCACGACCGGAATTTGGCTCTTCGGCAGAGACCTTTCATGGAGAGATATCGTCTTGGGCGCCGGTGGACTGTTCCTGATTTGGAAAGCAATCGTGGAGATGAACGAGTCGATAAGGCCGCACAAAGCCCACCGCAAAGACAAGAAACATGTTGCCCGAGCGGTGTTTGCCTGGATCATAGTTCAAATAGCCATAATCGACATTGTCTTCTCGATTGACTCGGTCATCACCGCTGTCGGAATTGCCAACGACATCGAAATTATGGCCGCCGCAATCATCATCGCTGTGTTCGTGATGATGGTCGCCATCAATCCGATCGCCATTTTCATCGACAAGCACAAAGAAGTGAAAATCGTTGCCTTGAGCTTCCTTTTGCTCGTGGGCTTCATTTTGGTCACCGAATCCATGGGAACCGCAATCCCGAAAGGCTATCTCTACTTCGCGCTGGGTTTTGCCAGTTTGGTTCAAGTGCTGGTTCTTTGGGCCCAATCCAGCGAAAAGCAAATGGAGACCCTTGCAGCACGTGAAGAAAGCAAAGACTAAGTTGCAGAAACAGGTTTCCTCATAGCCACTCGCGGAGCGCGAAGTAAACCGATAGATCGCTCGTGCTCAATGATCGAACCAAGCTCCGCACGCATGCCATCGGGCTGGAAGATCTCAAAGCCCAATCGGGCATAGGTTGGAGCGTTCCAAGGCGCATCTTTGAAAGTAGTCAGGGTAACTTCGTCGCATCCTCGACTCTTTGCCCATCGACAACCTGCCTCGATAAGGTGTCTGCCGGCGCCTTGACGCTGAAACGCCATACGAACGGACAGTTCCCATATGTGTCCGCGCCCATCGACCACACCCAGCAAAATAATCCCCGAAATTCCCACGGCGCCTTCCGATACAAAAGCGTTCCCCGAACGGACGAACTCTTCGTACTCACTAATTTCTCGAGGGGGATAGTCCAGAACAAATGCAAGCTCCGGCAAAGATCTGAACAAGTCCGAAGCATCGTCTTCGACCTCCTTCAATGTGGAAATCTCGCTTATATCTGCCAAGCGCACCTTCATGAGCACTCCAAATTCTCGCCATCCTTAGGTGCCAAACTAACACAAAAGCGAGCGCGCCTTTCCACCCTTCCCAAGCCTGCCTCTATCTGTTACATGCCCGCCCTCTCTGCTTGTGAAATGCGGTCATGGCGGAATTGGTAGACGCACTGCCTTGAGGTGGCAGCGGGGCGACCCGTGGAAGTTCGAGTCTTCTTGACCGCACCAAATTCAGAATTTGTTGATCCGGCAGGCTTATGGTCAGCGCTGCCATCCTCCCCACCTCCTGAGAGGTGCCACTTTTGACTGAAAACACCACCAAACCACGACCGGCAGAATATCGGGACGTCACATCCCCGGCCTTTCTGCGTGCGGTACTTGATGCCATCGACGGCCAGGACGAGGCAGGCGTCAAGGCCCTGGTCGAGCCGCTGCACGCAGCCGACATCGCCTGGCTATTGGGCGCTATGGACGCCTCAAATCGCCGGGCGCTCGTTAAAGCGCTGGGCCCGGACATCGATCCGGAAATTCTGTCCGAACTCGACGAAGATTTGCGCACGGAGCTGGTTCGAACACTGGGTCCAAAATCAGTCGCCGACGCCGTCAAAGAGCTGCACGTTGAAGACGCTGCCTATGTTCTGGAGGATCTGGAAGACTTCGAAAAGCGCGAAGTCCTGTCGCAGGTCCCGCTCGCAGACCGGGCCCAGGTTGTCGATGCGCTGTTGTTCTCCGAAGAAACCGCAGGCCGCGTCATGCATCGCGAATTTGTCACGATGCAGGGAAGCATGACAGTCGCCGAAGCACTGGCACGGTTGCTTTTGGTTGATATCCCTGAAGAGTTTCAAGAAATCTATCTGGTTGATAGTGAGCGTAGGCCCGTTGGCTTTCTGGCATTGAGCCGGCTGTTGCGCGCCACACCTTCATCGCTGCTCCATGACATCGCAACGACTGAAATGACCATCATTCCGGCAACCGCACATCAGAAGGCGTTCGCCCATCTCTTTGAGCACTACCATTTGACGTCGGCCCCGGTGACTGACGAGACCGGCAGCCTGGTTGGCGTGCTCAGCGCCGGATCAGTGGTCGAAGTCCTCCAGGAAATGCACAAAGCCGAAGTGCTGGCACTGGGTGGCGTCGCCGAGGGAGAATCCCTGTCGGGATCACTGACCAAAACCACCAGACTTCGATTTTCCTGGCTCTTCGTAAATCTGCTCACCGCAATCATAGCGTCGATCGTTATCGGCTTTTTCGAGGCCTCGTTGGAAAAGGCCGTAGCGCTGGCAATTCTGATGCCCATCGTGGCGTCGATGGGCGGCAACGCCGGCACCCAGACCTTGACGGTTGTCGTGCGAGCACTTGCAACAAAAGAACTAAATCAGGCGAATTTATGGCGTGTTATCAACCGTGAGATGATCATAGGCGTGACCAACGGCACTGGTTTCGCTTTGCTCGCAGCTGGCATAACATGGGTGTGGTTTCAAAACTTGGCGCTTGCGGGCGTGATAGCATCTGCGATGCTGATCAACCTGCTCGCCGCTGCAGTGTCGGGCGTGTTTGTGCCGCTGGCATTGAATAAAGCAGGTGTCGATCCGGCGGTCTCTTCTCCGGTGGTGGTAACGACGGTGACCGACGTCGTCGGTTTTGTATCTTTTTTGGGATTAGCAACGTGGCTGCTTCTGAATTGACTCGATTTTTCTTGCAGGCGTTGGCCTGCACAATCGTGCTCACCGCACCAGCCTTGGCGGGCAACTGGAACTCGTCCGAGCGTCTTGAGCGGGCGCGTTCAGGGCTCGCGGCAACCTCGGTGAACGACCTCATCTACGTCGGCGGTGGAGCGGCCGCCGGTGACCCCGCAAATGCGTTCGATGTCTTTGACCCCGAAAAGGAGTCGTGGCGCGCCCTTCCAGCCTTGCCCGTCGGCCTCATCAGCTTTGCAATGGCAGCGACCGGCAAACAGATTTATATCACTGGCGGCTATTCAGCCGACGACCCCGGTGAACCCCGCAAGGATGTCTGGGCCTATGACATCGACGCCGCCGCCTGGACACGCAAAACCTCAATGCCCTTGGCGCGAGCGGCCCATGCGATGGCGTCGGTTGGCGGTAAAATTTATGTGATCGGCGGCGCCGGACCGCAAGCCGGCAAAACCCTGATCTACAATCCGCAATCAGACAGTTGGAAAACCGGAGCAGACCTCGTAACCCCAAGGCGCGCGCTCGCAGCAGCGTCCGACGGAAAACGAATCTACGTGATTGGCGGCATCAAGAGCGACGGCGGCGTCTCAGCGGCACTGGAAGTGTTTGACCCGGCAACTGCGGCATGGACATCATTACCAGCCTTGCCTGCGGCGCGCGGCGCTTTGACCGCCGCCATCGTCGGCGGACAGTTGCACGTTGTCGGCGGCGCGACGTGGAAACCTCTCAAAACCTATGCAAACCACGATGTATTCAGTATCGCTGCACGCACCTGGAGCAAAGCCCAATCCCTTCCTTCAGCCCGCCAGGGCATGGCTTCCGGGGTGGCTTCTGGGCGCTTGTGGATTTTCGGCGGCGGCAGCGGCGCCGGCGTATTTGGAATGTTCACGGCCTCCGACTCCGTCGATGCCTACGAGCCATGACGAGCGCTAGATGATCGCAAACACCTTTCGTGGCCTGAACTTCGCGCTTGGTGAAACAGCAGACGCCATCCGCGAAACCGTTGAACGCTTCACGGCGCAAAATATCACGCCACGCGCGGCCGAGATCGATAAGTCGAACAAGTTCCCACGCGACCTCTGGCCAAAACTGGGGGAGCTCGGGCTACTCGGGATCACCGTCGAAGAAGACTACGGTGGCGCGGGCCTGGGTTATCTTGAGCACGTGGTGGCAATGGAGGAAATCAGCCGCGGCTCGGCCTCGGTCGGTCTGTCCTACGGCGCGCATTCCAATCTGTGCGTCAACCAGATCAAGCGCAACGGCGATCACGCGCAGAAGTCGCATTACCTGCCCAGGCTGATTTCAGGTCAGCATCTGGGGGCACTCGCCATGTCGGAGCCGGACGCCGGTTCCGATGTGGTGGGCATGCGCCTGCGCGCCGACAAAAAGGGCGACCGCTATGTCTTGAATGGCACGAAAATGTGGATCACCAACGGACCCGATGCCGACGTGGTGGTCGTCTATGCCAAGACCGATCCGCAGGCGGGGCCGCGCGGCATCACCGCCTTTATCGTCGAAAAGGGCATGAAAGGTTTTACGGCCTCGCCCAAGCTCGACAAGTTGGGCATGCGCGGCTCGGACACGGGAGAGTTGGTGTTCACCGATTGCGAAGTGCCGGTGGAAAACGTGCTGGGCCGCGTCAACGAAGGCGTACGCGTGTTGATGTCGGGCCTCGACTACGAGCGCGCGGTGCTGACAGGCGGGCCGCTCGGCATCATGCGCAATGCGATGGATATCGTGCTGCCTTACGTCCACGAGCGCAAACAGTTCGGCCAACCGATCGGCACCTTCCAACTGATGCAGGGCAAGCTTGCCGACATGTACGCGCGCATGAACGCCTCGCGCGCCTATTGCTACACCGTGGCCAAAGCGTGTGACCGCGGCGAGACCACGCGCAAGGACGCGGCAGCGGCGATTTTGTTCGCCTCCGAAACGGCAACGTGGATGGCGCTGGAAGCCATCCAAGTTCTGGGCGGCAACGGCTACATCAACGACTATCCAACCGGCCGCTTGCTGCGTGACGCCAAGATCTACGAAATCGGCGCCGGCACCAGCGAGATCCGCCGCATGCTCATCGGCCGCGAACTCTTTGAGGAGACGGCCTGACATGCCCACCTCCAATCGACTGTCCCTGCTCGTCTCGTTGATCCTGCTGATCGTCATCCCGGTCCTGTTGGGTCAGGCCATGATCATCAGCCTGACCAAGCTGCACCTGACGCCAGACCAGGCTATCCAGATCATGATCGCCATCGTCCTCGGCGGACTGGTAAATATTCCTATCAAGCGCATCGTGCGCGAGCAACCGGTGTGGTCGCATCCGCTGGCGATCTTCGGCATCGATCGCAGCCTGCCGCGCTGGACCATCCGCCGCCGCGAGACCATCATCGCCGTCAATGTCGGCGGCTGCCTGGTGCCGCTTGGCATCGCTCTCTTTCAGCTCGCCTACCTGAGCCGCATGGGCGCCGACACAATGTGGGCGGTGGCCGCAGCCGTCGCCATCAACACCATCGTCTGCTACGCCGCAGCAACCCCGGTGCAGGGTGTGGGCATCGTCATGCCGGGCTTCGTCGCCCCCATCACCGCGGCCCTGTCAGCACTTCTGCTGGCACCCGAAGTGGCCCCACCGGTGGCTTTTGTTGCAGGCGTTCTGGGGCCACTGATCGGCGCCGACTTTTTTCACATCCACGAACTGATCCGCCACCCGCGCTCGATCGGCATGGCATCGATCGGCGGCGCCGGCACCTTTGACGGCATAGTCTTGTCGGGAATCCTCGCCACTTTGCTGGCTTAGATGCCGCCACCCCACCGTCGAATCTCTGGAAAAACCCCGTCCACCCACAAAAATCCTCGGGCAATCGGCCCCCGATCAGTTCCGCGGCTTGCACCGGCCGTCACACTCCAGCACAAGGCGCGTCACCCGCCGCAGCCGCCCCCACCCTCAGGTCCCGCATCATGAAATTTCTCTGCGTAGCTCTGACGTTGCTCGCCTGCGCCCCGCTTGACCTAGCCACTGCCGCGCCCGCGCCCACTAGCACGGCGCCCGACTACGAAATCGACTTCACTGACTACCGCAGCGGTCCGGTCGATGCATGGCTGCGCACCAAGGGCCTCACGCTCCGGGACGACGCAGCCAACCGTCAAAAGATCGCCCTGCTGCCAGGCGCCCAAGGCCTGGTAATCGAAGCCTTGCGCCCGGCGCGCGGCTTTCTCGTCCAACCCTCGATCCACGGCGCGCCCTTTTCGTCCATCGAGATCGAATGGGGCGTGGCGCGCCATCCCCAGAACGCCTCCTACGAACGGCGCCTCAACAACGAGGCCATCATGGTCCATGTTTTCTTCGGCGCTGACAAACAGCCCAGCGGCTCGCTCTTCGTCCCCGATATTCCCTATTTCGTAGGCCTGTTCCTGTGCAACGGCGACCGTGTCGGCCACCCCTATGTCGGGCGCCACTACCGCGACAGCGGCCGCTATGTCTGCCTGGGCTCGCCTGCATCGCGCGAACCACTGACCTCGCGCTTTGACTTGGCCCAAGGCATCCGCCAGCTCTTCGGCGCAGGCTTCGCACGCGCCGTCTCAGGCTACTCGATCTCCGTCGACACCTCGTCCTCCGGCAACCAAGGCCGCTCCAGCGCCCTCATCAAACGAATCAGATTTTTGAGGTAGCCCCCTGGGAACGCCGGCATCCTGCCGGCTCTTGCTTTTTTTCACTTCACAAAAGAGCCGGCAGGGTGCCAGCGCTCCCAGGAAGAAACCGGGTCAGGCACCAAAATCAGAAGTCAGATAGGGTGACGAGGACGCAGCGTCGCGTATTTTGCGCGCCGTGTCTGACCCCAAAACTGTTTCTACTTTGCGAAGCTCCATCTCGGTCACGATGTCTCGCTCGTGTCCACCGGCGCCCGGGATGAGCGCGCCTGAAACAACCCGGGTAGATATCGGAGGCAAATGTCAGTACAGTCCCGGCACGATACGGTAGGGCACGCGCGCTACGTACGCGCTCCACAGCGCCTTGTATTTCTGCTGACAGCGCCGGTCGTCATCGATCTGGCGCGGGACAAGCAGCGCCACGTAGTAGAGCGGATAGAGCCAAGGCACGATGTGATCGGGAAATCCAAGCGCAAGCGTCAGACCGATCGCCATCAGAAATTCGCCAAGATAGTTCACGTGCCGTGCAACACCCCAGAAGCCGCTGGCAAGAAGCCTGTTGCCGCCATCCGTCAATATTTTCGGTTCGATGAGACCGAGAAACTTGGCCGCCGGATCACGCTTGAACACATATTTCTGCATGTTCGCGCCGCGAGCAAACACCCATCCGAGAATAAACAGAAACCCTGACAAGACCAGTAGCGCCACCGGCGCCTGCGGATCGGGAGCGTCCGCAACCGACCAAAGGCCAACGCCATAGAAATAAGGATAGAAAAGCAGGCACCCCCACCCCAGCTTGAAACCTACGCGTTCGGCAACAAAGTCATACGTATAGAGGTGCACTCGCTCGAAGAAGAGATACTCGCTTAGGAAAAATGTGAAGAGACACACATAGAGCACGACACCAGGCGACGGATCCTCTTGGTATGTCAGAAAATGATGCATCCCGAACGAATAGATATTGAGGCCCAGCATCGTCGCGCCAATCAGGTAGAGCCACATCTTCGCATCGATACGTCCGCCCAACCATTGCGGGTTCGGAGCGCGGCCCAGAAAAAGGTCCGTGAGCAGGCCTTTTCCCGTTGGCTGTTCGGGCAGGACGACCGCAGCCGTGAATGCCAAGCCGAAGACGCACGCGCCCAGAAGACCTTCCCACCGTGTGGTCCAAAAGAAATCCCACGCCAGCCAGCCCGACGCGCAGGCGAGCGCCCATAGCGCGATCGTGAGGGCGAAGACGATGAGGCCGTTCAAGCGATAGCGGTGGGGCTTTCCGGTTGCAGGGTCGATGACGTAGCCGTCAACGGTTCTCGCGGGCACGACGAGGTGCAAGACTGTGACGAGCGCATACACGCCAAGCGGTGCGAGGAAGCCTTCGAGCATCATGCGAGGTCTTTCGTCGAGCGGGCAAAAATGTTGATGGCGGTGCGGCGCGGGAGCATGCGGCCGAGCACGAAACGCGCGATCCGATTGACGGTGCCTGGCACGACGACCGGGCCGCAGCCCAGCGCGTCAAGTGTGGTCTCCGCCACGACGTTTGTGTCAAGCGTGCCGGGCGCGTCTTTGCCGGCGGCTTTCGCGTAGCCTGGAGTGCGGATAGCACCGGCGCTTGAGACCACGACATCTACGCCGTGGGGTTTGAGTTCGCTCCAAAGACCCTCTGCGAGAACAATGTTGAACGCTTTCGACGCGGCATAGGTCGTGATGCGAGGCGCACCCTGCCATCCGGCGAGTGAGGACATCAAGACAATACCGCCGCAACCACGCGCGATCATCTGGGGCGCCAGCGTGCGCGCAAAGATCAACGGTCCACGGACGTTGACGTCGACGACGCGAAGAAGCTCTTCGACGGAGCGCCCGGCGAGATCGCCGACCGGCGCGTAGGCTGCATTGTAGACGCCAACCCCAATTTCGAGATCGGCTGTCAAGGCCGCGAGCACGTCCGGCAAGTCAGAACGCGCCAAATCACAGACCTCAGTCCGAACTTCAACTTTAGCACATGCGCGCAATCGATCAGCGAGTTCCTGAAGGTGTCCTGCCCTTCGTGCGAGCAGCAACAAGTGCAGACCTCGCGCCGCAAGTGCAGTTGCGAATGCCGCGCCAAGACCTTCGGACGCGCCCGCAACGATGCCCCAGGGACCGTATTTTGAAACGAAAGGTGACGACGCCGCGCGTTGATTCAATTCAGACACGCTCTGCAAGACCTCGCAATGAACAGATCAAAAAATCACTTAGGCACGGGCAAATGTGCCCAACGAAAGCGGGCCCACACTTATAGTCGATTCAATCCCGCCAACGCACCCAAAACCGCTCACACATTGAAGCCGCCGGTCACCAAGGCAATTTTTTTGGTTTGTCCTAGAGCCATGTTAGCCTGCAATCTCCAACTTTAAAGAGTCCCACACCCAAATTGCCATTGAACCCAACTTACCACTGAACATCGAAAGGATTGCAGAAAATGAAAGTGGCCGCTGTCAAAGCCCAGAGCGCACCGGACAAGCTGGTGATCGAAACACGGCCCGAGCCAGAGCCCAAGGCCGGCGAAATTCTCGTTCGCGTGCGCGCGAGCTCGCTGAACTATCATGATCTGGCGGTGGTCTACGGCATGATACCCGTCGCCGATGGCCGCATTCCGATGTCCGACGGTGCGGGCGAGGTTGTGGCGGTGGGTGAAGGTGTGCACACCTTCAAACCCGGCGACCAGGTGCTCTCGACGTTTTTTCCCAACTGGGCGGGAGGACGGCCAACGCTCGAACGGCTGAGGGGGGTCCCCGGCGATCACGCCGACGGTTTTGGTGCCGAGCTCGTCGCCATGCCGGCAACGGCCTTCACCCGTTTGCCCAAAGGCTGGTCACTGGCTGAAGCAGCGACCTTGCCCTGTGCCGCGCTGACCGCGTGGCGGGCACTGATCGTTGATGCGCGTCTCAAAGCCGGCGATGTCGTGTTGACGCAAGGGTCGGGTGGCGTTTCGATATTTGCCCTGCAGATCGCCAAGGCCGCAGGTGCAACGGTGATTGCGACGTCGTCATCAGACGAGAAGCTCGCGCGGTTGAAGACGCTGGGGGCCGATCACCTGATCAACTACAAGACCGATACCAACTGGGGCCGCACTGCTGCCGCAATCTCCGGACGCGGCGTCGACGCCGTGATTGAAGTCGGTGGACCGGGGACACTGAACCAGTCGATCACCGCCTGCCGGATCGGCGGCCACATCTCGCTGATCGGCGTTCTGACGGGCTGGTCCGGCGAAGTGATGACCGCTCTGCAGATGAGCAAGAGTGTAACGGTTCGCGGCATCACGGTGGGCTCGCGCGAAGATCAGGAGGACATGATCGCAGCGATCGAGGTCAACGGCATCAAACCCGTGCTCGACAAGCGTTTCCCGCTGGACGAAATCGCCGCAGCCTTCGCCCACCAGCGCTCGCAGCAGCATTTCGGAAAGATCTGTCTGGAGATTTGAGTTGCATTCCCCCATCCCCTGCGAGCCACAAGTGCTGCGCAGGGACTTCCCCCGCAAGCGGAGGAAGACACCAGATTTTCTGTCTGCCCCCGCTTGCGGGGGAGGTGGCTGCGCCGCGATAGCGGCTGCAGACGATGGGGGGCTGTGCCGCTGGTAGCGGCTCCATTCACTGCGAACCCGGTGGCCGTCCGTCTTTGCCGCTGAACGTCGGCGGTGGCAGTTTGCGCGGCTTGTATTCGCGCACGCGCCCCGCCAGTTCGTCGGCGTCCACCAGGCCATCGCGATTGATGTCCGAGCGCTCGAACAGCGTGCGCCATTGCGACGCAAATTCCGCCAGCACGATTTTTCCGTCAGCGTTCCAGTCGATCACCGGTGAGATATTCGCTTGATCGTCAAACCGGTCGTTGAAGCTTCGCACTTCCGACGGCTCGAGTAATCCGCTGGCGTTGGCGTCTGCGGCCGCAAAATTACGCTTCAGCCCTTCCTCAAGCTCGCTGCGCACCAGCGTGTCGTCGTCATTCTTGTCGAAGCTCTTGAGGTCCATGTCATCCATGCTTCGCGCCACCGCCGCTCCGCCCGTTGACGGTGCCCGCGACGAGCGCTCCACAAAAGTAGCGCCGCACCCCTGCAGCACAAAGCACGCAGCCATCAGCATCATCAAATATCGAAATCGCATATCAGCCCCTCAAGAACGAATTGCAAGTGTATAACCCAAATCACCTAAGCGGCACCAGCGTCACGCTGCCCTCGCGCACGGCGCCAAAAATATTCGCCTCTTGCAGATTGCGCGCACCCACAATGGTGTGCCTCATATCGGCCCAGGCAAAATTCGCCCCCTTCATACTGGCACCGGAAAGATTGGCATTCACCAGCGTCGCGCGCGCAAGAATGGCTCCATCGAGAACCACACCACGCAAATCGCTGTCGGTCATATCGGCGCCGGACAGATTGGCGCCCGACAAATTCGCACTGCGCAGATTGGCACCCTGAAGCTGGGCCTGCCTCAGATCGGCCCGCGCAAGAATGCAGCCTTGCAAATCGGCAAAGCGCCAGTTGATGCCGTTGAGAATTACCCGCTCCTCGCCAACCAGATCGGCAGGGCGCCCCCACAACCGCGACTTGGCGGCTTCTTTGACAAAGTTCAGTCCTGAAAAAACCGGCTTGAAATCGTTTTCACTCCGGTGCTGATTCCAATGCAGCACCCCTTCGTCGAAGAGCCAGCGGTGCTGTTGCGAATGTCCAATGCCAATCTCGGGCGCATGGACATAGAGGTCCTCACCCGTTTGGCCGCCCGCGTGGGAAACAGATGAGGCCACCGCCTCCGGTTTCGCGGAAGGTGTTGATTGTGGCTTTTGGCCAAACAGCCAGCCATAGATTGCAGAACCCCAGGACATAGCTCCTACCGCTCGCCGCAAATCACACTGGGTTCCTCGCCCTCGCCATGGCGGAAGCAGCGGATCAGATCAAAGAACAAATCCGGCAAATCGGTCGACACATTCAGTCCCAGATTCTGCGCGATCTCGGCCGTGATACCAAAGCCATGCGTCCACTTTCCGCTCATCATTTCGTCGGCAATAGCGCACGAACCGTCATTCGAATAGGTGCCCTGCAGCAGATCGCACGCCGTGGCCCGCCCCTCGATAATGATTTTCCGCGCCTCTTCCGCCAGGATCAGAAACTCGTCGCTGATCGCATCTGCGGGCTTAACCTCAAGCAACCGCAAGATGGACGGCGCCGGCCAGCCATAAAGCTGAGTGTCAATCGGCCCCAGCGTTGCGTGCGGCCCCATCACGATCTGGTCGGCAGCAAGCGAAATGCGCGTGCCCGCCGACATCGCATAGTACGGCACAAAAACGGTCTTGCGCGCCCGATGCGATTTGACGGCCCGTGCAATCTGGCGTCCCGTAAACGACGAGCCACCCTGCGTGTGCAGAATAATGTCCAGCGGCTTGGTGGGATCGCTGCTCACCAGAGCGCCAAGCGTATCTTCCAGATCTTCAAAGTTGAACGCTTCCCGCTCCATGTTGCGGCCATGAATGATGCAAATTACGCGCGATCCGCGCTGCTGCTCGATCTGCTTGATGATCCCCCTGGCACGGTCGGCCGCTCCTTCCGGAACATAAGTGCCCGATTGCGCCAGCCAGGTCAGTTTTTGTCTGGGCTCGGGCACAGCTTTGGCCGCCGACGAGCGCTCAAAATGAAATTGGCGCACATCGTCGTAGATGCCAACCGGCGAAGACTCTGCTTTCCCGCCAAACTGAGTCCGTTCCACCTCGGCGGTGGCGACGCTGGCCTCGCGCCCGCGCGATTTGCGGCACGACCGTATCAGCTGATAAACCTCAGGCGGCATCTCGGACGAGACCTTTAGCCCGACGTCCTTGGCATCTGCCGGCGTAATCGCACGGTCGCTCGACCACTTCCCGCTCACCAGTTCATCGGCGATCCGGCACACGCCCGCATAGTCGTCGCCATCATCCATCAGCTCGCACGACACACGCCGCGCCTCATTCAACAGCTTGCGGCTGATGTCGGCGCAGATGATGGTCTCATCCTCGATCTTCGAAATCGGCTTGTCCGTTATGCCATTGAGTATCGACGACGCCGTACCCTTGCTCACATAAGGATCAAAGGGGGACAGGGCCGCATGCGGGCTCATGACAATTTGATCCGCCGCATACGCCATGAACGTGGCGCTGCCCAACGCATAGTAAGGCACGAACACCGTAGTCTTGGCCGGATGCGCCTTGATCGCGCGCGCAATTTGTTGCCCCGCCCGAATGTGTCCGCCAGGTGAGTGAATTATAACGTCAAGCGGCTTGTTCTTGGGAACTTTGCGGATGGCGGTCAACGCATCTTCAAGATCGACGACGTCCAGATGTTTGCGTTCCATATTGTCGCGATGAATGATGGCGATGACCCGCGAGCCGCGAGCGCCCTCCATGCGTGCAATAATATCGCGCCTGGAACCTGGAACTTCCGGTGCCCGCGGTTCGGATGCAGCCTTCGCCATCCAGTTTCTCGGCGCCGCCGCCAGCAAGGGTTTTTCTTGCGGAACGACGAGTTCTTCCACGGGACCGAACGGCGCTTGATAATCTTCAAATGGCGCCTTGTGCGAAATTCGTTTTGGCAGCAACGCAACAAGCAACAGCCCCAGGGCGAGCACGATCGCGACGATAGCAAACGCAATCGGCCACGGGCCAACATTGGCCTCCACCACGCTCCAATAGCGTGTGACCGTTTGCGACACCAAACTGAGTACAGACCAAACGTCCATACGTTTCCCCGCAGCAATTGAACTTCCAGCAGTTACCCCAACTACTTACGCCAATAAAATCAAGTAAAACATCATCCAATCTCGCTGTGCATGGCAAAGAAAAATTCTTAATGGATCAAATTGATCCAACAGACACTGGTCCATGCACACGCAGCAACCTTGCCGTGCAAAAACCGCACCGTGACTTGCAACCAGAACTCGAAGTGCATCCACCAACGCACGCAACGCATTTCGGAATTAACACCTCGTTAACTCCCACAGTTCAGTTTCACTCTTCTGATTCTGGGGAAGTCCTGTGTCACTGTTTCTGAAGCTCGTAAAAAACACGGTGTGCCGTTCCAACCATCATCGATTGGCGATCGATGCCTTGGTTCAATTGCGCGGCACCGATGGGGAACTGTGGCGCAATCTGTTTCTACATCACCACAAGCTCTACCTTGACGGTGCAAAAGCACCCGACGAAATATTCAAGGACTTCAAGAACCACGTACTTCACGTTCGCGAAGGCGATTGGGGAGGCGCCCCAGCAGCGGCACGAGAATGGTACCGTCGAACCGTACGCGCACTGGGCCAGCAAGACTGGAAACACGCCGTCTATTGCGCCGGCGTCATGAGCCATTATGTCGTCGATCCCGTCCAGCCGCTGCATACCGGACAAACTGAAGAAGAAGGCACCATCCATCGCGCCATCGAATGGAGTTTTTCGAAATCCTACGCGAAGCTGCAACTGATTCTGGAGCAGGATCTGGGCGGCTATCCCGATGTCGCCGTGCCATCAGGCAACGATTGGCTCGAACAGATGATCAGAGCAGGCGCCAGAACCGCAAATCCGCATTATGAAACGCTGATCGATCACTACAATTTGGCGGCGGGCGTCAAGTCTCCACAAAGCGGACTCGATCAGGAGCTGAAAGATGTTGTCGCGCGCCTTGTGGGCTACGCAACGATCATGCTGTCGCGCATCCTTGAGCGCGCCTTCATCGAAGCTGCCGTGATCCCGCCGCGCACCGGGCTGACCTTGGATACACTGTTTGCCACCTTAAAGTTGCCGCTGAACCTTTTGCTGGGAAAAATCGATGACGCCAGGGAGCGCGCGACGATCACCGCAATGTACGAAGAGTTCCTGAAAACCGGCAAAGTTCGCCAAACACTCTCGGAAGACGACAAGCTCGTACGCCGCTTGCATGCGCTGGAGGTTCTGAAGGTTCCCCTATCGACGATCGACGCACTCTGGCCCCGGGAAACGGGCATGGCACACGGCACCGGCCGCCCAGCCAGAACCACCACAATTCAAACAAGGCAGAAACCCAAGCCAGCCAAACGCGCCCGTATCGAACCGTCGGTTGCAGTCCCTGCCGAAAAGCCCATTGCCCAACAGGCAAAGCCAGTGCAAAGGGAAATCGTCAAGCCGCCGCCAATGCCTGCCAACCCCGGGGGCGACTTCAATCTCAAACACAATTCCCCGGTCGAAGACGCACCGTCGATCGGCGCCAAAACAGCAAGCCGCCTGACAGCCATCGGCGTCCACACCGTCAACGATTTATTGTCGGTGTCGCCCGAGGATGCCGCAACAAAACTGAAATTCAAACACATCAACGCCAGATTGATCCGCGACTGGCAAGCCCAGGCCGGACTGGCCTGCACCATTCCAGGCCTCCCCAGCATCGCCGCTCAGCTATTGGTCGCGGTCGGTGTGCGCGATGGCGATGATTTGGCAAACGCCGAAGCGGACATGCTCATCAACATGATCGACGAATTCTGTGACACCCCGGATGGTCAGCGCATTTTGCGCGACGCCGTCCCGCCCACAGAGCCCAAGATCCAGGCGTGGATCAACTTGGCGCAAGACATGCAGAAAAAGAGCGCAGCTTAGAGGCGCTCTACTTGCCCCCCTGTGCCACGCCGCCGGCATCCCGGACCGTCACAACACCCAGCGCAAACTTGCATACCTGCCCGACGTCGCAATCGAAAGCACCGATAGGATCAGGTTTATTATAGTCGTCCCACTCGAACAACTCGACACCGAACGCGACGTCGGGCACCTGAATGACAGCGGTCGTACACCGGAACCGCCCTTGACAAGGCGCAAGCACCGCATCCTGTGGCCCGTAACACTTCCGGTATTCCGTCCCCTCACGAATGCACAATTGCAATTCGGGGTCGACCAAAGGCCAGTCCCAATTTTGGCCGCTGGCTTTGAACTTGCTGAATTCAATGTCAAAGCGCGCCGTGCGGTGCCAGACACCGGGCGAGTAATCACTGCTCACTTCCACCCGCACCGTGGCTGGCGCCTTCACGACGTATTTTTGATAGGACGAAGGTCCATAATACATGGCCGCCGCCCCTGCCGCCGCACCGATAATAAACCAGCCAAATCCACCTCCACCGGAATTCGAAGCCATGTCCCTCTCCCGCCTGTTTCAATCGAGTATAATTGGTGCACGCCGAACAACCAATCCCATCAAATCGTGGCATCACCGTGACCTGCATGCCTTTCAAGCCTCAAATGGCGTCATTTTGAAGCAACACGCCGGTCCTCGACGATCTCACCATATTTAGTCACCACGTCATCATGGCCCAGATCGCGAAAGTCTTCGGCAAGCGCGCTCGCATACCAGTCTTGCATTGAGCCCAGAGCCAGCAAGCGCTGAACGTAGGCCTGTGCCGCCCCGTCAAATTTCAGACCATAGGTCTGCGCCCGAAACGCAACCGGCGAATAGAAGGCGTCAACCGCCGTGAAGTGACTGCCCGCCAGGAACGGTCCGCCAAACTTCGAAAGCCCCTCATTCCACAGCTCAGACAGGCGCATAATATCCTTGTCCAGCAACGGCAAAATCGATCTGAGCCGCACCCGCAAACCTGCATTGAATGAACACTGCTCACGCAGCGCCGCAAAGCCCGAATGCATCTCTGCCGCAGCACACCGCGCCCAGCTGCGCGCGGCAGGGTTCGCCGGCCAAACCCCGGCATGGCGCTCGCCCAGATATTCGGCAATCGCCAGCGAGTCCCAAACCACGTTGTCGCCATCATGCAGAGCCGGGACGCGTCCACTGGGAGAGAAGGCGCGAAACGCGGACCAGGCGCCACCGGGCTGGAAGCGATGAAGGTCTTCAGCGAACTCAATCTTCAACTCGCGCAGCAGCACCCACGGCCTCAACGACCAAGACGAGTAGTTTTTGTTAGCAATGAACAGCCGGTACATCGAATTCTCCAGTGACGACGTCACATATGTGGCAGCTCCATCACGCTACCGCCAGGATCAAGACAAGCCAAGCGTCTCTGAGTGACGCGTTAGGACAATTAGGCTAAAACGAAGACGTTTAGACGGCCTCCAGACCGGGATGCGGTAAAATGACGGACCAAAAAGCCTTCAAGACCGCTATGGCAATTTGCGCCGTGGTGATGTGCGTGTCGACCGCCGACTCGCGCGCCGACAGCAAACGCGGCACGGCAATTCCAAAACAACCCGAGCTCGGCGACCAATCAACCGAACCCATGCCAAAGCTTGGCAGCCTTTCCGGTGTGGGCACCGCAATGGGAGGCATTCCTCCCAAAAAAATCGTACAAGCTGTTCAACAGTCCCGTGCCGGCGTTGAGCCTTCGCTGCGCGGATCACCGCTCAATCCCAAAATCGCAAAACTAAGCCGCTCCGTCGTTTTGATTGTCACCCCGGACAAGCTCGGCTCCGGGACAATCATTGGCCGCGACGGCACCATCCTCACCAATTGGCACACCCTTCAATCGCTGCAACAGGTTGGCGTGATTTTCAAACCACGCCAGGGCGGCCGCGCCCTCAAAGAGTCTGACGCCGTGCAAGCAGTGGTCAGCCATATCGACCAAGTGGCCGATCTTGCGCTCATAAAAATTTCAAGCGTCCCGGCCGATGTTGCTCCCATCGCCATTGCGTCCCCACCACCACGCCTGCCAGGTGCCAAGGTACAGGTCATCAGTCATCCGTTTGGCGAAATTTGGTCGCACACCCAGGGCACAATCAAACAGTTTCGCCCAAATTACGTCTGGCAGTCCAAAGATGGCGTCACCCATCGCGCTGATGTCATCAGGGTAAGAACACCAGTGATGACGGGAAACTTTGGCGGCCCGATGCTCAACACTAAAGGCGAACTGGTGGCCGTTGATACCTTCAATCCACAAAACGAGCCGCTGATCAGTCTTGGCGTTACGAGTGCGGAAGTCCTGCGCTTGATCCACTTGTCAAAGTTCCCGCGCGCGGCCGAAAGCCGATCCAGTGTCTGGCCAAAGTCGTCAAAGGCGAGTTGCGAACCGGTTCGCTTGAACACACAACGCACGAAAGCCAACGATGGCACCGGCCACACCCTGGACCTCAATTGCAACGGCACCGCCGATGCCATTCTGCTTGTCCCCGACAATCAAGCCCTGCCAAACGCACTGTCGAACGATGCAAATGAAAATGGCGTCACCGACTCCATTTATCTCGACAGGGAAAGAGACGGCCGCTTCGATGAAGTCAAATTCGACACCGACGAAGACGGCACCGCCGATCTCATCGGCTACGATCTCGACGAAAACCTCTCGCCCAAGCGCGTTGATGTTCCAAGAAACTAGTGCCGATGAAACCGCATCGAAAAACGTGTGCGGCGGCGGCATGCTTTGCCGTTGCGATCTTGACTTGGCAGCCCGCAACAGCAGCACAAGTCCAGCCCCCTGAAACCGCACAACAGCTCAATGAACTTGCTTTGCGCAATATTGATCTGGGCCGTTATGCGGCTGCTGAACCGCTTCTCAAGCGTGCGCTGGCCATCGACGAAAAAGTGCGCGGTCCCAACCACCTGCTGACCGCCATCACACTCAACAATCTGGGAGAACTGTTCCGGCTGCAAGGCAGATTCCCTGAGGCGGAAATCGCCTACAAGCGCGCCGTCGCCATCGATGTGCAGGCTCTGGGTCAAGACCACCCCGATTACGCCGCCGGTCTCTCCAATCTTGCGGCCCTGTATCTCGAAACTGACCGCGTCACACACGCCAGCGCACTCTTAAGAAGAGCGCTGGACGTGACCGAGCGCAAATTGGGATCACAGCATCCCCGCGTATCGCCAATACTTCGCGATCTCGCAAAATCGTACATGAGCCAGGGCCGGGCATCGCAAGCCGAACCGCTGTACTTGCGGGCACTGAGCATCGATGAAAAAGTGCATGGGCGCCAGCATCAGGAAACTGCCATCACGCTCAATGACCTGGCCGGCCTCTACGCCAGCACCGGCCGCCTTGCCCAAGCCGAGACACTGCTCAGAAATGTGCTCGATATTAACGCCCGCCACTTCGGCAAAGACAGTAGTGCGGCGGGCCTGGCCCTCAGCAACCTTGGTGCCGTGCTTCAGCGGCGCAACAAGTTGGGACACGCCACAAGCTACGCTGTACAAGCGCTCGCCGTCACCAAAAAGGCGCTTGGCGCGAAACACATCAACACGGCCTACGTATTGGGCGCCTTGGCGCAACTGCGTTTCGCCAGGCAGCAATACGCCGCCGCTCAGGTGCTCACACGTGAGGCGCTGCACATATTCGAAACCAACCTCCCGCCCAATGCCATACAGATTGGGCGAGCAAACTATTTTCTGTCCAAGTGCGCCCTCAAACGTGGCCGCACGGCTGAAGCGCTCGCCTATGCCATGCGCGCGGCCTCGACCTCCCGCGCCAGGCGCAGCAAGGCGGACACTGAGATATTCCTGCAAGTGATCAGGGCCTCGCACCACGTCGCCCGGCTCCCTGAAGCTTTTGAGGCCGCAGAGCTCTACATCGCCAACGAGGCCAGCGCCGCTGTGGAACACATGGCGTTGCGCTTCGCGCTGGGTTCCAATCCGCTTGCAGCGCTGTTGCGCGAACAGCAGCAGCTCATCCGCCAGCATGATCTTGCAGACCGTCAACACGCGGTCGCACTGGGTTCAAACGACCCAGCAACACGCGCTCAAAGCACTGCACTTCGCAGACACCTCGATACACTGGACACGCGTGCCCGCACGATCAGCGCCCGTTTGCAGCGCGAGCATCCGCCATACGCAGAATTTGTGGCAGGCACCCCCGTGACCTTGAGCCAAACTCAAGCGTTGCTCAAGCAAGATGAAGCTTTGATTCTGACACTGTCAGCCGATGATGGAACCTACGTCTTCGCTGTGACTCGAGAGCAATCGGCATGGCATCGCGCATCGCTAACAGATGCACAAATTTCCAAACATGTTTCGGTTCTCAGGCGCCAACTCGATCCCAATCAATGGCAAGGCTCATTCTCACCCTTCGACCGCAAGCGATCCCATTTGCTGTATCGCCACCTGTGGCAACCCATCGCGCATGTGCTCGCGGACAAGTCGACGGTCTTTGTCGTTCAAAGCGGTTCGCTCTCAAGCCTGCCACCTTCCGCGCTGATAGCCGCCCCTCCCAAAGGTGGCGCAGTGGCCGATTCCAATCCCGATGATCTGCGCGAAACACCGTGGCTCGCGAAACGGCACGCATTCGTGACTTTGCCCTCGCTTTCAAGTTTCAAAGCTCTGCGCGCGCTCGAGGCTTCGCCCTCCGGCAGCGAACCGTTTGCGGGCTTTGGCGCTCCTGCCGGCGCGCCGCAAAATCTGCCATATCTTCCTTTCGCAGCGCACGAACTGCGCGCGCTCGCCAGGTCAATGGGCGCATCTGTCTCCAACGACGTCTATCTGGGAAGCCAGGCGACGGAGACGCGGCTCAAAACCCTGGACCTATCCCGCAAACGCGTCATCGCTTTTGCTACCCACGCATTGACCGCAAACCAGTTTGGGACAAGCGAACCCGGGCTGGTCCTAAGTCAGCCCAAACACCCCAGCCGCCTTGACGACGGATATCTCAGCGCCTCCGAAGCCGCTCAACTGAACCTGCGCGCCGACTGGATCATCTTGTCGGCCTGCAACACTGCAGCCGGTGCCAGTCCAGGTGCCGAAGGGCTTTCCGGCCTCGCCAAAGCATTTTTCTACGCCGGAGCGCGATCGATATTGGTATCCAATTGGCCGGTATGGGATGACACCGCAGAGCGCTTGACCACAGCCACAGTCGCGCAGTTTCAAAAATATCCGCGCCAAGGCAGGGCCACAGCGCTGCACAAAGCCATGCTGTCACTCATGCAAGACACGGCCAATCCGCGCTTCGCACATCCCGCAACTTGGGCGTCGTTTGCCTTGGTCGGAGACGCACAAGCGCGTTAGTTCAGCGTCTCGTGCGGCTCGCGCTTGGTACGTCGGAGTTCCTGGATGGCTTGCCCGATGGACCACCACAAGCTGATCCCGCGAGGGTCACCCTGCTTGATCATCGCCTGCTGCTGGCGCGTGGCCTCACGCATCGCTTTCTCGCCATGGTTCCGTATCATGAACCAAGCTGAGCGAATGACGTCCGGATCTGGATCTATAAGCGTGTTCTTTTTTGTCATGTGCCGTGACTGTGAGTTAGCGCATCACGTATTGCACTGCTGAGACTCAAGCACCACTGACTGGGAGTCGAAGTTTTTTCGCACGACGCAACTACTGGGGGACAGTTTCGAAACGCGGTGGAAGCGATCAAAATGCGACCGCTGCGTGCGTTAACATGTGAGCTACACGCCCTGCCAGCTAGACAGCGGCCGGATGCACGCTGGCGTTCAGTGCATAGACGATAGTTTCGTGTTCCCTGCCCCGCAGAAGCGTGGGGCCCACCAAACGTAGCTCATCGACAAGTTGAGACTCTTGCCGCATTTCGTCTTTCACGGCGCTGACCAGCGCATCGCTTGCCACCAACTTGGTTCCTATCTCTTTCGAGAGCGATTGCAACCGGCTGGCGACATTTACGGTGTCGCCAACCACAGTGAATGTCATCAGGCGCTCGCTGCCGACGTCTCCGGTCATCACATAGCCAAAATGCAAGCCGATACCGATCTGCACCTCAAACCTGCCGGCCGCTTGGCGTTCAACATTCCATTTGGACACTGAGTCAATGATAGCAAACGCGCACGCCAGCGCATCACCCGCATCACCGCCGCCCTGATCGGGAACGCCAAACACCGCGAGAAGTCCGTCACCCAAAATCTTGTCGAGCGTTCCGCCATGCTTGAAAATCACGTCTTCCATGCGCCCGTGAAACTCACGTAGAAACGAAATCGCTTCTTCCGGTGGCATGGTCTCGCAACGAGTCGTAAATCCGCGAATGTCGGCAAACAACACCGCCGCACTCTGACGCCGCACATCACCGAATGGATTCTCACGCGCACTCAGTTCGTCCAGGACTTTCGGTGAGAAGTGACGCGCCAGGTTCGCACGCGCCTTCTCAGACACGGCAGCCGCCATCACCAGCTGCCGCGACCTCCAGATCGCCACCGCAAGCCCAAGCGTCAACAGCAACAGGATCACATAGTCATAGACGACCTTGATCACCGGCAAATAATGCGGATCTCCGTATTGGCGCCAGGTCTCCTCAGTTGAGCTCAATGTGAAAAAGGTCCCGGGCTCGGCAACCGCGAACCCGACAATGGCGCCCCAGCTCAACGTGATGCACAATCCGGTCCAGGCGATAAAATGCGGCGAATAACTGAATGTGCCTTGAACGAGAAAGGCGACAAAAAACAGCAGCGCCCCCTCCTTCACGGCAAGCGTCACAGGAGGAAGATCACCGGCCAAACTATGGCGCACAATCAGAAAGGCCGCGAGGTAGGCGCAATCGACCGCAACGAATACATATTTGGGCCACGTGAGTTGCGGCAAGCGCCGCAGCGTTTCAAACTGCACGAGCCCGATTGCAGCAATACCAAGCGGCATCAATACCAACACGACGTAGCCATCGCCGACAAACGCTCCTGTCGCCGCGAATACCAATATCATCGTCACAACAATTGCCGCCCGCACAGCAGAGGCCAGCATTAAGCCAGTACGCTCAGTCTCGCGAAACGAGACTGATAAGCGGTCACTGACACCTGCATCAACGGCTTTATGCACGGCACCTGCGATTAGCCAGCGAAATCGCAGGAATTGCTTTGAAAGAGTCACGGGAACAAACCTCCACAGATTCGCCTGCCACGTGAACATACAGCGTTTTGACGCTCCCCCCTTTCGGATAGTTGACCGTGCCGTGCCCACGTGCGCATCTTTCGAGCGTTACGTTGGTCAAGGGAAGCCGGTGAGAAACTGGCGCTGCCCCCGCAACTGTAAGCGACGATGCACCGGCCACAAAATGCCACTGATCGATTGATCGGGAAGGCGGCTGGATGAAGTGTCGCGAAGCCAGGAGACCTGCCACGTAAGTCACCCCTCGAAGGCGCGGTGGGCGTTTGCGGGACGGATCCCTCCGGTGTGGTGGCGTGTGCGAAGCGTACCCATTCGGGGACGCTCACGTTCAGGCGCCCCGATACGGGATAGGAGCGCTCCATCAATGGTCTTGGGGGCCCGCAAAAATGAAACGTATATTGCTTGCAACAACTGCATTCGGACTGACCGTATCTCCCGGTTTTGCAGCGGATCCAATGCCGGTATCTGTGGAGAAAATAATCGTCACCGGCAATCGCATCGGAGAAGTGGCGGAAGACAAGCTGGGTACTGCGGTCACCGTCATCAGCAAACAGCAACTCGACGAACGCCAAACCCGCTACGTTTCCGATGTCCTGCGTGATGCACCGGGCGTCGCCGTCAACCGCACAGGCGGTGCAGGTGGTTCAACCCAAATCCGCATGCGCGGCAGTGAAGGCAACCATACCCTGGTGCTGCTGGACGGCGCCGAGATCAGCGATCCTTTCCAGGGTGAATTCGACTTCTCAGGCCTGCTTGCCACCGATATTGAACACATCGAAATTCTGCGCGGCAGTCAAAGCGCCTTGTACGGGTCTGACGCTATCGGTGGTGTAGTCAACATTATTCCGCGACGCGGCAAAGGTGAATTGACGTTCGAGGCCCTGGCCGAAGCAGGCTCATTCGCCACCTGGCTGGCCAACGGAAACGCATCATACGGCGATGACACCTTCGACGTCTTCGCCAGCACGTCCCGCCACGTGACGAGTGGCACCAACAATTCGCGCTTCGGCAATGAAGACGACGGCGCAAGCGACACATCGTTCTTTGTCAACGCTGGACTTCGTCCTGCCACCAACATCGAACTGCGTGGCTTCCTGCGCTACGTTGAAACCGATGCCGATGGCGACCCACAAGACTTCGACTTCTTCTCACCTACGCAAGGCTTCGCTATCGACGGCAACGAAACATCGGACACAAAGCAGCTCTATGGCAATATCCAAGCCCAAATAGTTGGTTGGAATGACGCCTGGAACACAAAACTGAGCTACGCCTTCGCCGATACCGAACGCCACAATTTCTCCGGCGGCTTTCCATCATTTTTCACCGCCGGTAATCGCGACAAAGTCAGTCTGGTGTCGGCACTGGATTTCACAACCGCAGCCGCATCGCATCGCCTGACCGGCGCCGTGGATTGGAAACGCGAAACATACCAAAATCTGCCCCTCGGCGCGCCCTCACCCATCAACGACAAGCGCGAACTTGAAACCACGGGCTTCGTCGCCAACTACGACCTGGAAATGGCGGACTTCAATGCTGGAGCAGCAATCCGCCACGACCAGAACGAAAACTTCCAGGACGCCAGCACATATCGCTTGCAGGCCAGTTACCGCGTCGAGGCCACTCGCCTGCGGGCAACAGCAGGATCAGGCGTCAAGAATCCAACCAACTTCGAACTCTTCGGCTTCGACCCCGGATCATTCATCGGTAACCCAAATCTCAAACCCGAAAAGTCGGTTGGCTGGGATGCAGGCATCGATCACCGGTTCTGGAACAACACTGCAAAATTGACGCTGACGTATTTCCAGGCAACACTGGAAGACGAAATCTTCACCGCCTTCCTGCCGGGTTTCATCTCGACCCCCAGGAACCGCACCAGCCAAAGCGAACGCCAGGGCATTGAACTCACCCTGGACGCCGCCGTCGAGGACTGGTCGCTGAATGCTGCTTACACCTATCTCGACGCGCAAGAGGCAGGCCAGGAAGAAGTCCGCCGCCCTCCCCATATTGCGTCGCTCAACCTCACCTATCGCTTTCTGGAACGCGGCTCAGCCACGCTTAGCCTGCGCTACAACGGCGAGCAGCAGGACAACGAATTCATCTTCGCAACGCCGCAAGACTTCGTCACCCTGAACGCGTTCACCCTCGTCAACTTGAACGCCTCATACAGAGTGACTGAAACTCTGGAGGTGTTTGGCCGCGTCGAAAACCTGCTCGACGAAAGATACGAAGAAGTCTTCTCCTTCGCCTCACCTGGGCTGGCGGCCTACGCGGGTGTAAAGGGAAAATTCTGACCGGCACCTCAAAAAAATGGCCGCCCCTGGTCCGTGGTCCAATGGGCGGCCGTCACAATCTTTCGGACTAATTAACGGCGGCAGACACTATTCGCCGTCGCTTGGCCCGAAGCCCGAGCACACTCGCCGCGATTTGACCACCACACTTGCCCATTGCGTATGCAACAGACGCGCTCGTTCGGGTTCTGGCCCTGGTCCCAGCCATTTCCCCAGCCATTTCCCCAACCATTACCGTGTCCCGGGTAACGGTGGAAGCCACCGTATTTTCTGCAGGTTTTGTTGGTCTGGCCTTCTCCACCCGACCTTTGGCACTCTCCGACCGTCGACCAGAATATGCGATACCCTTGACGCTCGTCGCGCCGGCAGCATTGGCGCTCATTCCAGCGCCCGTCGTTGCGGCCGTCTCCGTTCCATCGATTGTCGCCGTCCCAGCGATCATCATTCCGGCACCGGCGATTGTCGGTCGCATGTCCGCCCGCCCACTGGCACGCGTTGCGCGTAGACCACCAATCGCTGTTGCCGCGTCTGCAGCAAACCTGGTCGTTGTTATAGTTGTCATTTATGGGAGTAAATTCTCCCGGGGCCCGCGAGAATTGCGGTTCTGCGGAAACCGGCGCTACCATCAGAAACGCGGCCGCAACGAGTGACACAGTCAAAGAAGCTAAAGTTCGAAACATGGTCTAATCCTCTCCTATCGTTATCGACTTCTCCAATACGGACCGCCACCTGAACACTCGATGAATGGGTTACGCCACCGGCGGGGCCTACTTAGAAACGAACAATCCCGCCAGTTGTTCCCGTTGTATGTAGCGCTCCATGCGCTATAGATTTCCACAACCAGGAGCCATCCATGACCGGCGCACAAAAATCCATTGTAATTACAGGCGTTTCCACCGGAATCGGCTGGGGAGCCGCCAAAGTCCTCTGCGCCGCCGGATACAAGGTCTTCGGCAGCGTCCGCAAAGAGGCCGATGCAAAGCGCCTGCAAAGCGAATTCGGCGCCAACTATATCCCTCTGGTTTTCGACGTCCTCGACGAAAAAGCGGTCAAGGCCGCAGCCGTCGCCGTCCGCGCCGGTCTCGGCGGGCACAAGCTGTTCGGCCTGGTCAACAACGCAGGCATTTCCGTCGTCGGGCCAATGCTCTACATGCCGCTCGAGCAGTTCCGCACACAGATCGAAGTCAACCTCACCGGCGTCTTTATTTCCACCCAAGCCTTCGCGCCCCTGCTCGGCGTCGATGACAGTCTGACAGGCTCGCCCGGCCGCATCATCAATATTTCATCCATTGGCGGCCGCAATGCCATCCCGATGATCACGCCTTACAACGTCTCGAAATTCGGCATCGAAGGCATGACCGAAGGCCTGCGTCGCGAGCTCATGCTGTTCGGCATCGACGTCATCTCCCTCGCCCCCGGCGCCGTCGCCACCGCCATTTGGGACAAGGGCGAGCAAGTCGATATCACCCCTTACGCAAAGACGCCCTACGCAGGCCCCCTCGACAAACTGCGCGCCTTTGCGGCCAGGGAAGGCAAACGCGGATTGAAGCCCGAATTTCTGGGCCGCAAAATTTTGCATGCATTGACCACCGCGCGGCCAAAAGTCCGTTATGTCGTAACGCCCGGTCCGTTGATGAATTTCATGCTGAACAACCTCCCCAAGCGCATGGCCGATCATCTGGTGGCAAGCCAGATGGGTCTGCTACCCAAGAAGTGACCCCATGAAAACCGTACCCCTCGGACCCTTCAAAAATGTCAGCCGCCTGACCCTGGGTGGCGGCGGCATCGGCCAGGGCTGGGGTGAAACCAGCCGCGACGAAGCGATGGCAACCATTCACCTCGCGATCGATCACGGCATCACGCTGCTCGACACCGCACCGCTGTACCGGAATTGTGAAGCAATCATCGGCGAGACCTTTGACGGCAAATTACCCGTCGATGTGAAAATTACCAGCAAATGCCGCCTGGGCTCGCCGCCGCCGGGCGAGGTCGCGGCAAAACTGTCTCAATCGCTCGACGCGAGCTTGAGCGCCATGCGCCTCGATCATATTGATCTGTTTTTTCTGCACACAAATATCTGCGACGATGACTACGTCTACGCGGTCAGACCCGACCGGCAAAATGTCTTCGCCACAAGCTGGTCGATCTACAGTGAGAACTTTATTCCAACGATGGAAAAACTGATGTCTCAGGGCAAGATCGGCCACTGGGGCATCACCGGCACCGGCGTACCACGCACAATCATCAAGGCTTTACAGCACACGGCGCGGCCCGCAGCCGTTCAGGCCATCACCAATCTCCTGGACAGCGTTGGCGGCATGCGCAACTTTTCCGAAGAAGCCACCCCACGCGCGATCATTGAAACTGCCGTCGGCAACAATATCGGCGTCATGGGCATTCGCGCCGTACAGGCCGGTGCGCTGACCACGGCCATCGACCGCACCCTGCCACCCGAACACGCCGAGGCGCGCGACTTCGCCCTCGCCGCCCCCTACCGCGCCCTGTGCCGCGAAATCGGCGAAGACCCGGCACTCATCGCCCATCGCTACGCGCTCTCCATGACCGGCGTCGACACAGTTATCCTCGGCGTAAAAAATCGGGAAGAGCTCGCACAATGCCTCGACGCCGAAGCCCAAGGGCCCCTCGATCCCGCACTGATACGGCGCATCGACGGCCTGGGGTTGCGCTCTAGTCCATCAATTTCTGCGCCAGATACACATAGTGACGCGCCCAACGCTGTGCGTTGATCGCAGGATCGGCATCGTTCGAGTGCCCGCCAAACGTGTTCTCAAAATAGAGATACGGTGCCCCCACTTGCGACAGCCGCGCCGCAAACTTCCGGGCGTGGCCCGGATGCACCCGGTCATCTTCCGTGTTGGTCGTAATGTAGGGCTCCGGATATTTAACGCCCGGGCGCAACTTTTGATACGCCGAGTACTGGTATAAAAACAGCCGGTCTGCTGCCACATCCGGATTACCGTACTCCGCCACCCAAGACGCTCCCGCGGACAATTTGTGATAGCGCAACATATCAACTAGCGGACTCTCAACCACAACCGCGTTGAACAAATCCGGACGTTGCGTCATCGACACCGTCATCAGCACGCCACCATTTGATCGCCCGTAAATCCCAAGCCGCCGCGGACTGGTGATCTTGTGCGCAATCAGATCCTCTCCTACCGCCGCGAAATCATCGAACGCCCGCTGCCGGTTTTCGCGCAAAGCCGATTGATGCCACGCCGGTCCGAACTCACCGCCGCCGCGAATATTGGCCGTCACAAAGGCACCACCGCGTTCCAGCCAGAGCTTGCCCATCTCGGGCATATAGGCCGGCGGCTTCGACAACTGGAACCCGCCATAGCCGAACAACAATGTCGGCGTTTGACCATTGGCCTTGGCCTTTTTTGCCCGAACCAGGAAATAGGGAATCTTCGTTCCATCCTTGGACGTCGCCCAATGCTGCTCGACGATATGCGCACCCGCTTTGAATTGGGCCGGCAACGCTGCAACCTTCGTAACGCCGCTGCCGATCGCATCGGCAGCCCAAAGCCGCGTCGGTTCCAGAAAACTCTCCGACGTCACGAACAGCAGCGAGCCGGATTTCTGCGCCGCCCGCACTACCAGGTTCGAATTCGTGGGCAGCTTTAGACGTGATCCCGTCCACCTCCCACCCGTGCGCGTATAGATTTCGATAGCGCCTTTCACATTATCAAGCATCTGCAACACAATGCGATCACGCGTGGAAGTCACCGCATCAATCGTTTGCGACGGTCCAGGCTTGACAATGAGGCTCGAGGCCTTTGCCGCAGCGGCTGCATCCTTCGATACGGCGGCCAAATTGATGGCAACCAATGATCCCGCCTGATACCCGTTCCACGCGGTCTGGAACGAGAAGATCAACTGCCCATCGGCAAATGTACGCAGCGCCGTATGCTGCGGCAGCGGTAACTTGACCGGCCGTTCTCCATCCAGCAAATAGAACTCGGCCTCAAAGAACCCCACCCGCCGCTCGGCCAGCGTCGCTACGAGCTTCCCGTCTGCATCGCGCAACACCCGCGGCGAAACCACCGTATCCTTGCGATCACCACGAAACACCTCCTGCGCCGTCTCAATCGCCCCACCACGTTTGAGCTTCCTCAGCACAAAAGGATAGCCCGACTCCGTCGCATCGGCAACGCTCAACGCCCGGGCGACAATCAAAGTGTCCCTGTCCACCCACTCAATCGTCTGTTTGGCGCGATCAAGTTGAAATCCGCCTTTGACAAAAGCCTTTGCCACGGCGTCGAATTCTCGAATCTCAACCGCGTCCCCGCCGCCATCCGACAAAAGCACCAGGCACAGGCGATCTTCCGGCGCCAGGCAATCCACCCCCTTGAGGAACCAGTTCCGGCCTTCGGCCTTCGACAACGCATCCAGATCAAGCAAAGTCTGCCACCGCGCCCGGCCCGAGCGGTATGACTTCAACGACGCGTGCCGCCACACCCCGTGCGGATGCGCCTCGTCCTGCCAGACATTGTCGACGCCATCAGCGCGGAACTCCGGCAGGGCGATCCGGTCCTTCGCCGTGAAAATCGCAAGCGCTTGGGCGCGGTAGGCCGCGTAGCGCTTGTCGCCTTCAAGCCGCGCCAGCGTCTTGGCATTCTCGCTCGCAACCCAGGCCAGCGCCTTCTCGCCGTGCACATCCTCAAGCCACAAATTCGGATCGTCTTCCGCCACCGTCATCGTGGCGCACGCCGCCAAGCCAAGCAACACGGCCGCTGAAACCAGGATACGTCTCATGATCAAACCCATTTGTTCCACGCCAACCTAACGGCCTTCGCGACAATCGTCCATCAAGGCCTCGCTCACACCCACGTGACCCGCTAGATTTCCCCCGCAATGCGTTTCCCCGCAATGCGTTTCAACGAGGTACGCCCATGTCCGATGCACCCACCAACTATCAAACCTTGGTCGACGACCTGAATGCCCTGCTGCGTCTCAAGACCACAGTCATCGGCATGAAAATGTTCGAGAGCATCCAGGGCATGGAGGCCATCCCCCGCATCCGCCGCCCCAAAGCCGTTCACACCACCGACCAGATCGTCTCCATGGCCTCGCGCCTGAACTGGACCGTCGGCATAACCGCCGAAGACCTGGCGGGCGCGCAGTGCCGCGCCGTCATCGGCCTGACAGCCCACGACGACGAATGGCTGAGCGGCAAATCCTATGTCGGCGTCTGGCACGAAGACGCAGCCTCCGCCCGCGCCAGGCAAGAGGCACTCTCCGTCGTGCCCTTCGGCAAATTCAAAGCCATGGCCGTCTCCCCGCTTGCCGCAGGCAAACTCGACCCGCCCGACATCTGCCTCGTCTACGCCACGCCAGGCCAAATGATCATCCTCATCAATGGCCTGCAGTACCGCAACTACAAGCGCTTCGACTGGAGCGTCGTCGGCGAAACCGCCTGCGCCGATAGCTGGGGGCGCGCCCTCAAAACCGGAGAGCCCAGCCTCTCACTCCCCTGCTTCGCCGAACGCCGCTACGGTGGTGTCCCCGATGAGGAAATGTTGATGGCGCTTTCGCCCGCACACTTGAGCGTCGCGGTCGAAGGCATGAAAGCCCTCTCCAGGAACGGCCTGCGCTATCCCATCGCCCCTTACGGCATCCAAAACGACGTCCGCGCCGGGCTGGGCGTGAGCTACGGCAAAGGATCAAGTTAATGCACAAACCGACGGCGGCACTGCAATCACGCCGTCGCCCCCCGCGCCTTCATCTCTGCTGCAAACGCCGTTCCCGCCAGCACATAGTGCGCTGCCGCCCAGATATTGATCAGCGAAGTAAACATCAGCGCATAGCGAAGGGAATCTTGCCCATAGTCTGGCGCCAGATAGTCGCTGAGCATCCCGACCGCCAGCGGTCCAAGCCCCAGCGCGATGAAGTTCAGAATGAACAGCATGATCGCCGCCACAGTCGCTCGCATCGCCAGTGGCGTCACGCCCTGCACCATCGCAAAACTTGGGCCCAGATAGAACGCCCCCAGCACCGTGGCCGGAAGATAAAACACCAGCGCCAGATTGAAATCATCCATCAGATAGAACAACAGGATCAAGGGCGCGGCGATGAACTTCGCCACCGCAATCACCCATGCATTCCAGCGCTTGTCCTTGCGCGACATCCGGTCTGCGAGATACCCGCCAAGCAAAGCGCCAAACCCGCCAAGCACGCCCACAATCGGACCCAAAATGAGACCCAGCTCAAGCCCGGATATGTCATGTGTGCGCTTGAGGAAAGACGCCGCAAACATCACCCCGCCATAACCGACAAAAGACGTCAGCGTCAGCCCGATCACCACATGGCGGCAGGCCTTTGAACGCCAAATGAATGCGAACGCCGCACCCAGCGCCGCCATCGTTTCTGCGAAACTCTGCAGCTTGCGATCCGACGGATTCAATCCATCCGACAAGCCCCGCTGCGGCTCCTCCACGGTAAAGAAGATCAAAGCCGCGATCAAAAGCCCGGGAAAGCCGACAACAAAAAACGCAGCCCGCCAACCCCACGCCTCAGCGACCGGCGCACCAATCAAAAAACCCAGCATCCCGCCCACATAAACACCCAGCGCATAGAAGCCCAATGCCCGTGAGCGTTCATGCGGCGCATACATATCGGCAATCATGGAGTGGGATTGCGGAGACGATCCCGCCTCACCAATGCCCACACCAATGCGCGCGATCAATAGCTGCGTATAGTTGGCGGCCATCCCGCAAAACACAGTCATCACGCTCCAGACCGTCACCGCGCCCGCAATCATATTGCGCCGGTTCGTCCGGTCAGAGAGCACCGCGAGCGGAATGCCAAGCGTTGCGTAAAACACTGCAAACGCAAACCCGGTCAGCAAGCCCAGCTGTGTATCTGAAAGCAGCAGATCCTGCTTGATATGCTCTGACACCGCGCCAATGATCGTGCGGTCGAGATAACTCGAAGTATAGGCCAGCGTTAGAATCACCAACGCGTAGTTCCGATGGCGGCGCAAACTGTCGGGAATAACGGCCCCGCTCACTGGCGGCACCACTGCTGCATCCGTCATCAATCCTCCCGACAGGTTTTATGGTCAACCCTTGGGAAACTACGATAACGAGTTTGAGTGCAGACGCAACCGCCTGCGCTCACCAATATCTACTTAAGCACTGGCGCCGCGATCACTTCGACCGGCAAGCCCAATTGCTCAAGCTGCGGCTTGACCACCGACGCATCGCCCACGACCACAAACAACAGCTTCGCCGGATCAAGCTTGGCCCGTCCGGCCGCGTCGATCTCTGCTGCCGTCATTGCCGTGTATTTGCCCGCGAGCTTCTCATAGTAGTCGTCGGGCCGCGCGAAATTGACGATGTTGAGCACGCCGCCCAACACTGCCCCTGAGGTCTCGAAGCTGCCCGGCAGCTCCCGCACATTTCCGTTGACCGTGCGCTCGAGCTCAGCCGCCGTGACGCCCTTGTCGGTCAGGAACGCCTTCATATCGTTGAGCAATTCCTTGATGGAATCGCCCGTCTTGTCCGCTTGCACCGGCGCCAGGATTCGAAAGGGTGCGGACTCCAGATATTCCAGCACCTGACTGCGTACGCCATAAGACCAGCCTTTGGTCTCGCGCAGATTGGTGTTGAAGCGTGAAAGAAAGCTTCCGCCCAACACCTCATTCGCGGCCTGCAGCGTCACCAGATCGTCGCGACCCTTGGCATCCAGGATCTCACCCGCTGAGATCACCGATTGTGGCGACTTGGGCCGGTCGACCAGCACGATGCGCGACTTGGGCGCAGGGGTCGCCACGTTAAACGACTTGGTTGGGCGCGCTGCTGCAGGCGCCTTCCAGCCACCAAAGCTCTTCTCCAGCAACGGCGTGATCGAAGCCAGTGTCGTATTGCCGACAACGATAATGCGGGCCGTATCGGGGCGCAGCCACTCACTGTGGAACGCCGCTAACTCTGCGCGCGTTACCCTTGCTACCACCGCCGGATCGCCAGTGCCACTTATTGGCACGCCGTAGGGATGCGCTGCACCAAACAACAATGGCACGAGCATGCGCAACGCAATCGCGTTGGGATTGTTGAACTCCCCCGAAATGCGCGCCAACTGCTGGCCGCGCAGCCGTTCGACCTCGCCCGCCTCGAACGCCGGATTGCGCACGATGTCGGCGAGCAGCTCAAGCGACGCCGCCAGATTGGGCGACAGCGCATCAAGAGATACGGCGGTACGATCAAGCGTTGCACCGGTATTGATCGTAGCACCAAGCCGCTCGCTTTCCTCCGCGATCTGCACGCTGCTGCGCGTCGTCGTGCCTTCGCGCATCAGGCTCAGCATCAGCGATTGTGTACCCAATGCCGCTTTAGGATCAGCGGCAAAACCGGCATCAAAACTGACATTCACCAGAACAGTCGGCACCGATGTACGCCGTGCGAACACCACCTCGATTCCATTCGAAAGCTTCCCGCGCTCGATCGCAGGAAAATCGAGACTGGCCAGCGCGGCGACATCCGGCAACTTTGACCGGTCAACCGCCACGCGCGGTGCTGACACCTGATACTCCGAATTCGGGTCACGATAATTGCTGGGTGCAGACAATGAACTGACCTTCAATCCATCATCCCCGCCGCGCTCCGCACCACTCTCCGTGCGCTCACCTGGTTCAACGGTCAGCGAATAGACCGGGCGCGACAGCCACTGCTTCGCACTCGCCCGCACAGTCGAGGGCGTCAACGACGCCCAAACCTGCAGTTCCTTTTTGTAGAAATTGGAATTGTTGGAGTAGAGCAAGCCTTCGGCCAACGCCGTCGCCTTGCCGCCGAAACCGCCGACGGCTTCAAAGCCGCGAATCTGGCGCCCGGCCATCACGGTCGAGGCCCGGCTCAACTCGTCCGCCGTCGGGCCGTCGCGCAGAAACTCAGCGATCACCGCATCAAGCCGCGCCGCCACCTTTACAGCGTCACCGCCCGGCTTCACATCGGCAGTCACTGTCACCACACCCGCATGCTGAAAAATCTGCGCCTCGGCCGTCACCGCAACCGCAATCTTCTCCGACCGCACCAGCGCGTTATCAAGCCTTGAACTCGACAACCCGCCCAGGATCGTCGCCGCCGCCTGCAGTGGCACCGCGTGCTTGTCGTTCAATCCAGGCACCGCCCACATGCGATGGATGCGTGTCGTCGCAACCCGGTCCTTCATCACCTCGGACTTCGGCGCCGACAGCGTCGGCACCGGCGCGTCGACGTTCCGCAGCGGTGTCCCGCGCGCGATGTCCCCGAAATACTTCTCGCTGAGCCGCTTGGCCGTCGCCATGTCGATGTCGCCCGCCAACACTAAAATCGCATTGTTAGGACCGTAATTGTCGACAAACCACTTCTTCACGTCATCAAGACTGGCGCTGTCAAGGTCGGCCATCGAACCGATGGTCGAGTGATGATAGGGATGGCCCTTCGGGAACAAACTCTCAAACGTTGCGTACTCGACCAACCCATAAGGCTGGTTGTCGCCCTGGCGCTTTTCGTTCTGCACCACGCCGCGCTGGTTATCGAGTTTCTCCTGCGTCACCGCACCAAGCAGATGGCCCATGCGGTCGCTTTCCAAAAACAAAGCCCGTTCAAGTGCCCCAGTCGGCACCGTCTGAAAATAATTCGTCCGGTCCAGCCATGTCGTGCCGTTAAAGTCGGTCGCGCCCACTTGCTGCAGCGGTTCGAAATAATCGCCCGGCGCGTTCTCCGAGCCGTTGAACATCAAGTGCTCGAACAAATGAGCAAAGCCAGTCTTGCCCTTGGGCTCATGCTTCGATCCCACGCCATACCACACCGACACCGCCACCACCGGCGCCTTGCGATCAGTGTGAACGATGACCCGAAGGCCGTTCTTCAAAGCAAACTGTTGATGGGGAATATTGACCAGCTTTGCCAACGTCCTCGTCGGCGCAGGCTTTGGCGCCGCTGCCATGACCGGTGCGACGCTGAGAGCGATCACGGACACAACGCATACAAATTTGCCAACCAACATATTCGTGAATCCCCTTCGATTTCAGACCGCCGGGACCATACCAACCGCAACCGAGTCCGCAAGCGCTGCGCAGCGGAAAAACCTCACGTTCCTGTGTCCAGCCCCGCCCCTGCTGCTAGTATCCGCCGGTCCCGCTCGCCTCTCCGGAGAATTCAGCATCATGGCATCCCTGTTTGGCGACTTGCTCGTCATCGATTGCGCCAGCTTCATTGTAGGCCCCGCCGCCGCCACCATCATGTCCGACTTCGGCGCCCGGGTGATCAAGATCGAACCGCCGGGTGAAGGCGACAGCTATCGTCAGCTGATGAAAATGCCTGGCATCCCTCAGGCCAGCCGCGACTATTACTGGACGCTCGACAACCGCAACAAGGAAAGCCTGGCGCTCGATCTCAAACACCAAGCCGCCCGCCCGGTGTTCGAAACCCTCATCCGCAAAGCCGACGTCTTCATCACCAACTTTCCAGGCCCCATCCGCGACCGTCTGAAACTGCGCCCCGACGATATTTTCAAGCTCAACCCGCGCCTGATCTATGCATCCCTGACACCTTACGGCGAAGACGGACCGGAGAAAGATCGCACCGGCTACGACGCGACCGCCTATTGGGCGCGCTCGGGTCTGATGGAAGCCGTCCGCGCCACGCCGCAAACCGAACCCGCAATCTCCGTACCCGGCATGGGCGATCACCCAACCGCCATGGCGCTCTACGCCGCAATCGCAACCGCACTCTACACGCGCGAGCGCACTGGCAAAGGCAGCGTCGTTTCCACTTCACTGCTCGCCAATGGTCTGTGGTCGAACAGTTGCTATATGCAGGCCGTCCTCTGCGATGCCGACATGTCGGTTCGCCTCCAGCGAGGTATGCGCGGCGCCTTGACAGAAATCTACGCCTGCAGGGACGGCCGCTGGTTTATCCTGGCGATGATCAACCAGCTTCGCGAATGGCCCCTCCTGCTTGAATGCCTCGGAAAAAAAGAATGGGCCACCGACCCGCGCTTCCTGTCCCCGGTCGCACGCCGCGCCAACGCGCCCGCCCTGTTGCACGCGCTCGAACAAATTTTCCTCACCCGCGACTGGAGCGAATGGCGAACCATGTTTCAGCGTGCCGGCATCACCGTTGGCCCCATCGCAAAACCCGATGACCACCTCGTATGCCCGCAGGTCGCTGCCAACAATTTCCTTCCGGAATTCGAAAACCAGAAAGGCCTGCGCACCGTCGACAGCCCCATCACCATCCAGGGCGAAACCAAGCAACGCCCGCAAATGGCACCCGGCATCGGCCAACACACCCGCGCCGTCCTCGCCGAATGCGGCGTCAGCGCAACCGAAATCGACCAGATGATTGCGCAAGGCGCCGCAGCTTGAACCCCGCTACCACTTATGCCTCGGGGATCATTCTGGTTCCAGAACGCTGCAAGCGCTTGGCTTCTGAATGACCGGATCATAATTCGAAACTGTAAATGCAACAAGAACAGATGTAATGCATCTATTTGCACAAAATCCTCATGGTGCACCGAGTTCACCGGAAAAAATCCAAAATACGGACGAGACCTTCCCGGGAGCGCGGGCATTTTCCGCCCTGCTGGCGCCAGTGAAAGTGGGTGCGTTAAAAATGCGGGCGGGACGCCCGCGCTCCCAGGATTTATTTAAGTGGGCCGCAAAGCGCACGTTGGACAATTTGCGCGTCTCCGCTACCATCGCCCCAAGGGAGACATTCACATGAAAGACTTCGCAGGAAGAATTGCCGTCATCACCGGCGGCGGCACCGGCATGGGCCGCGAGCTCGCCAGGCAGCTTGTCGCCGAAGGTTGCACCGTCGCCATGTGCGACGTCTCGGCCGAGAACATGGCAGAGACCAAACGCCTCTGCCAGGCCAACGCGCCCCAAGGCACCCGCGTGATCACCCACGTCGCCGACGTCTCGAACGAACAACAGGTGCTGAATTTCCGTGACGCCGTCGCCCGCGAACTCGACACCGATCACATCCATCTGCTCTTCAACAACGCCGGCATCGGCGGCGGCCCCAGCTTCCTCAAAAGCCCGCGCGAGGAATGGGAGCGCACCTTCAACGTCTGCTGGTACGGCGTCTACTACTCGTGCCGCGCCTTCATCGACATGATCGTGAAGGCCCACGAGGCCCACATCGTCAACACCTCAAGCGTCAACGGCTTTTGGGCATCCCTCGGACCCACGCGTTCACACACCGCCTATCCGGCCGCCAAGTTCGCGGTCAAGGGCTTCACCGAAGGCCTCATCAACGACTTCCGCATCAACGCGCCGCACGTGAAGTGCTCGGTCGTCATGCCCGGCCATATCGGCACCTCGATCGTCGAGAACTCGCGCATGGTCCTAACCGGCCACTCCATCAGCGAGATGACGCCCAAGGAAATCGCCGACGCCCGCCGCTCGATGAAGTCGATGGGCATGCCCGCCGACGCGATGACCGACCAACAGATTCAGCAAATGATGACTGAGATGGCGCGCCAATTCGAAGCCAACGCGCCGACCTCCGCTGCCGAGGCGGCAACGATCATCCTCAACGGCGTCCGCGACGAGAAATGGCGCATCCTCATCGGCGCCGACGCTGAGTGCATGGACGCGTTAACGCGCGAGGCGCCCGAGCAAGCCTACGAACAAGTCTTCCTTGATCGCCTGCGCGCGGCGGGGCACTGGAAGGGCTTCTCGTAAGTCGATGCCCATCCTCGCTCTCCTCTTCGTCAACGCTCTCATTACATGCCTGTGCTTCTTCGTCCTGTGGCGCATTGCGTGCCGCCTGAATGATGCCAGCTTTGTCGACAGCTGGTGGGCGTTCGGCATCGTCTTGACGGCCTTGGTCAGTTTCATGAACTCTGAGCCCGGCTCAGCGCACGCCATCGCGCTGACCATCCTGTGCACGCTATGGGGCGTGAGACTGGGCGGATATCTTTTATGGCGCTGGCTCACACAAGGCAAAGACCGCCGCTATGCCTCCTTGCTCGGGAAGGCGCAAAGCCAGAAAGGCTGGAGCTTTGCCAAAGCATCGTTCTGGATGGTGTTTGCCCTGCAGGCGCCCCTGCAGTTCATGGTCAGCCTGCCTGTGCAGATCGGACAGATGGCGCCGCCGTCGTCACTGGGCGTGCTCGCTTGGCTTGGTGTTGCTATGGCGCTAACCGGCATCGCCTTCGAAACGATTGGCGACTGGCAACTCACGCGCTTTCGCGCCGAACCGGCTAATGCCGGCAAAGTCATGGATCAGGGTCTATGGCGCTACACCCGCCATCCGAATTATTTTGGCGACGCCTGCCTGTGGTGGGGGTTATTCCTGATCGCCACCGAAACCATCATCGGCATCTGGTCATTGCCAGGCCCAGTTTTGGTCACAGTTCTGCTTGTCAAATACAGCGGCATTCCAACCGTTGAAGGTCACTTGACCAAACGCCGCGCGGGCTACAGCGATTACGTGCGGCGCACGTCAAGCTTCATCCCTTGGCCGCCAAAGACGATTTGATACCAGCAGCACAGCCCCCCATCGTCTGCGAGCCGCCTGACGGCGCGCAGCCACTTCCCCCGCAAGCGGGGGCAGACAACAGTGCTTTTCATCTTCCTCCGCTTGCGGGGGAAGTCCCTGCGCAGCCGTAGCTGCTGCAGGGGATGGGGGTCTCGGCGCGCGCTGAATTCAGCCCCTGCGCTGCAACGTCAGCGTCGCCCGCAACCCGCGTTCATCACGGTTCTCCAAATAAACATCCCCGCTATGCGCCCGGGAAATCGCGCGCGCCAGGGTCAATCCCAGGCCATGCCCCGCCGCATTGTCGTTGGCGGGTGCCAGCAGGCGCACGAACGGTTCAAAGACACGTGACATATCCTCAGCCGTCAATCCGGGTCCATCATCCTCGACCACGATTGCAACATTTTGCCCCGCGCCATTCACACTTACCCGCGCACGCTCGCCGTATCTGATGGCGTTCTCCACAAGGTTACGCGCTGCCCGCTTGATCTCATTGGGCCTGCACACGGCATAGACCGGAGCGCCCGAAATAAACGCCACATCCGCACCCAGATCGGACAGATCCGCGCAGATGCTTTCGGCCAGCGCACACACGTCAACTTCCCGCGGCGCCTCTTCACCAATCCCATTGCGAACGGCATCAAGGGCTGCTTCAGTCAGCGACTGTAATTCGTCGAGACTGCCGCTGAATTGTCTTTTCAAGTCCTCGTCCTCGATGAACTCGCTCTTGAGCCTGAGTGAGGTGATCGGCGTCCGCAGGTCATGACCGATCGACGCCAATAAAACCCGTTGGTTGTCGACAAGCGTCATCAGGCGTTGCGACATGAGATTGAAGGCCTTCGCAGCGCCGCGCAAAACCCACGGTCCGGTCTCAGGGATAGCAGACACCGCTTTTCCCGATTGCATCTGCGCCGACGCCTCCGCCAACCGCCGCAATGGTCCAGACACACGCCAGCCAATCCACACCGACACCACGATCAGCGCCAGCGCCGCGACCACGCCTGAAAATAAAAGGCCTGGCAGCAAGGCCTCACCCTCGGGCCAGTAAAATTCCGCGTTCAGCCATTGCCGGGGTCCAAGGGCGATGGCTACGCTGAAGCGCTCGAGTCCGCTGCGCTTGCGCGCACCCCAAAAGCCAAGATCAGGCAGCCCCCGCTTGGCCACGCGCACATCGGTGGGTGCGAGCGCACCCAGCGACGCTGTCAAGCGGGCCTCAGCCTTGCTTTCGCGCAACGCATGATCGGCAACCCGCGGTGTCGTTCCAATCGACACGCGCTCGCGGCGCACCGATGCGACAGTCAACAAATTCGCACGCTCGCTTTCAGGCAAACGCGAGAGCAACCCAACCAGCGCGGTCAACCGGCCTTCGATCGCCCCGGTCCGCTCAGCCCGGATGTCACTCGAGCGGCGGGATTCTGCCAGAACAAAAGTCACTGCGTTCGACGCGACCAGGGCGAGCAAAATCACAAACGACAGCTCGGCCCAGAGCGGGACCCGCCACCCCGTCACAGCGTAACCGGCTCGGCAGCGAACACATAACCACCGCCCCACACCGTCTGGATAAGTTTGGGATGGCGCGGATCGTCTTCAAGTTTTCGCCGTAAGCGCATGACCGCATTGTCAACCGCGCGATCATAGGCTTGCGCCTCACGACCGGAAATCAGATCCAGCAGCTCCTCGCGCCGCAATGTCAAATTCGGCCGCTCAATCAGCGCACATAAAAGTTTGTACTCGCCCGTCGAAAGCGCCACGCCGGCTCCACGCTCATTCACAAGCTCGCGGCGCACGTTGTCCAGCACCCACCGGCCGAACTGAACACGCGGTGGCCCGGCACTCTCTTGCCGCAGCGGCATGGCTGTCACCCGCCGCAGGATCGCGCCAATGCGCGCCAACAGCTCGCGCGGATTGAAAGGCTTGATCACATAGTCATCCGCCCCCAGCTCGATGCCGACAATGCGATCAACCTCGTCGCTCTTTGCCGTGAGAAACAGCACGGGAATATCGCCGGTTTCCCGAAGATATCTGCAAAAACTCAAGCCGTCTTCACCCGGCATCAGCACATCAAGCACCACCAGATCGAACGCCCTGGTCCGAAGCAGTTTTCGCGCCGCGCCAGCACTCTCAGCCCCCATCGCGCGATAGCCATTGTTTTGCAGATATTTCACCAGCGGATCGCGAATCTCGCGCGCGTCATCGACCACCAGAAGGTGAAAGCTTTTTTCGCTCATCGGTTCTCTGAGGGCCCGCCAGAAGTTTCACGACCCAAAATTGTAACAAATTATGTCAACAAGAGGGCCAGACACGCCTTCATACACAATTGCTTCGTCACCGGCATTTCTCCGCAACACTGAGTGTGCATTCTCTAACCGCCACGTTTTCAGTGGTTACATACATACGGAGAGAGAAATGACACGCATCATCTGGATCGGTGCCGTCGCGGGAACATTGGTGGTGGCGGCTGGCGCCCTCGCCCTTGGCTACACAACGGTCCTCGACACCGGCTCACCCATATCAACACGTGGCGGCGGTCAAGGCGGACCTTCAGCAGATTCAAGGCTTATGCAATACGACACGGACAAAGACGGCCGCCTGACGCGTCTTGAAATGGATTCCACCTTGAGCGCTGAGTTTGGCGCCGTCGATACCAACGGCGATGGCCGTCTCGACGCGGCAGAAATCCAACGCCACTCCGATGCCCGCCGGGTTGAGCGCAATGCCCGCTACGAGGCTTGGCGGATCAAGGCCCAGGCACAAGGTTTGGATCCCAAGCGCCCTCCCTTTGATCGCAGCGACCGGGACAACGTGGATAGTTTGCGCTATGCAGACTGGAATTTGGACGGCGCCATCACACCCGAGGAATTCGGCGGCAGGGCACGCTCTCAATTTATGCGCGCTGATCGCAACGGTGATGGCTCAATCACGCCAGACGATCTCAAGCGGCGCAGCAGCACCCGCAAAACCTCGTAATTTTCTGGATCCGCGTGCCCCAAAATAACAGCGGGCTCCTAGTGGTTCGGAATTATCGGACAGCGCTGGTGACGTTGTTCCGGCCGAATTCACTAGAGAGCCCGCGCCCCCCGCTTGTGGCGCGCGTTTTAAATGCGCCTTGGCGGTTAGTCGGTTGCCCTTGGACGTCCCCACGTCCGCGAACAACCCGACACCTGCTGATTTTGGCCTTGCGCCCTTAAAAATCAACGCCTCGCACCGATATTCCCTTTTCACGTGTCAGAAGCGCCACCAAGCTGTGGTAACCAACAGTGAAACAACTACCGGGTTTGGGGGGGGGTTAGCCGGCTCGCAACAAAACTGCCAAACTGGGTTCCATCAGCCACACATTTGCGAATCCAATCAAACAAAAGCATTGACTTCCCAAACGGCCACCCACTCCCGGTGATTGCCGAAGAGCAAGAATACAACCTTCTGACATCACGGTTGACAACCATCACAACCATACTGTGCGCGACACCATACATTTGCTATGCAGACACCGGGCACGCTGCTTCGGCGGACCGCGCATTGCACCCTATGTGCATACGGACCTGACCCGCCGCCTCAAAAAAACCACGTACCCAAGCCACGCTTGTATTGCACGCACAAAAAGGACTGCGATCCATGGCCGAAGAGAAATCACCTTCCGAAGTGTTGAGCGATCTCGTTCATGTGCCATTTCCCAACACCGCTTATCTCGAGTCGATGAAGCGGGTGATCGCGACGCAGAAACTCATGTTGGATGGTTTTCAAACCAATCTGGACAAATGGTTTGAACGCCGGCGCGAAGGTGCCGAAGCCACAATGACGATGCTCGGCGAAATGAACATCACCGGCGACCACGAGAAGCGTGCCGAAGCTTGGCAGCGTTGGGTATCCGGTGCCATGGCCCGCATCATGGACGACGTGCAAACCCAGCTGGATATGATGTCGAAAATTACCGGCCAGCTCGCCGAAAACGGTGAAATCGAGCTGTCACCTGATAGCCAAAAGCCCCTCTTGAATGGAAAAAATGTGAGCCCATTATTCAAAAACAAGGGCGCACCCTCCGCCAAGCCCGAAGCAGGCTACAAACGGAAATAACGGAAACCGTGCCGTGAAAAATTGTTCACAAGTTTGTGCCTGCCGGTCAAATGGCACGCCTGTTCCGTTTTGCACTGCAATATCAATCGAACCCGCTTAACCAATAAAGTCACGTCGCACCTGACCTATCGGCTTGCGCTGCAATGCACCAAAACCCGGCACCATGAAGGAAATTTCCGCAAGCGTCGTTCGCGAGCCGGACACAAACGCGCGGGGACTTCGGAACAATTTTATGTCACGACCGTTTAGTCGGGGTTCACGTTCCGTTAAACACTGGTTGGAGTGAAACCATGCCTTACAGGCCAACAGAACTCGTTGCCTTCGGTCCCGAGCTTTGCCAAGAAGCAAGGCGCGCCGGAAAAGGCGTCAACGAGTCCCATTTCCTTGTCCACCGTGTTCTAACGGAAGTCTTCCAGGAAGATTTGACCCAAGTCCCGCAGGGCAATCTGCAAGCGCACCTATCGCGCCGCCTGCAAGAAAACCTGCGCGCGACCGGATAAAGGCGCCTTCGACGTGCTTCTCAATCTAGGGCGGACACACGGCCCCTTCGCCGATCCACGTCTGGGCTGCCGCAAGGAACTTTTCGTGGCTGACCGGCGGTGACGTTCGCTGCGCGCCCGGAGTCCAGGCCCACATAACAAACGGGTCGGCACGCAGGTGCTCAATCACCTTTTCGCCCGAGCGCCCGCCATTCTTCGCCGGATCAAGCAACGCCTTGCACAGTTGGCCGCCCTTGAGGCCCGTCCAACCCATACTGACGGGAGCCATATGCCAGTCCTTGGCACCCGGAACTTTCGCTGCCTCTTGGTTCTTGTCCTGATGACAGGTCGCGCACTTCATCCCCATTGCTCCGCGACTGTCGGCGCCACGCAAGACATTGAACGTGTGCCGATGCTGATCATCGCCCTGCGTCGGCCAGGCCACCGTCGTGTGACAGTTCATACAGCGCGGATGCGAAAGCACGCTTTCGACAACCCGGAAAGCAGCAGCAGACTCAGGCGCCACCGGCGACTTCGCAATCCCGTTTGCCCACCATGCACCGGCCACACTCACAGCCAGAACTAAAACGCCGGCACCCAACCTAGAGTTTCTGCGCATTGGATTTCACCCGCTCGTTAGTGGTGACTCTAGCCGTCGCATTCTTCAGCGGCAACGCCCGCATCCGCTTGCCCGTGAGCGCAAACAAGGCATTTGCGACCGCTGGCGCAATGGGCGCAGTGCCGGGCTCACCCGCACCCCCCGTTCGCGCGCCCGACTCGATGAAGCGCACTTCGTGCTCCGGCGCGTCTGCCATTCGCACCATCTCGTAATCCGGGAAATTTTGCTGCACGACACGGCCCTTGTCGATCGTGATTTCACCGTAGAGAGCCGCAGTCAGGCCGTAAATCGCACCGCCTTGAATTTGTGCCGTGAACGTCGCCGGATTGATAACTTCGCCTGGGTCTACCGCGCTCCAGACCCTGTGAACGCGCGGAAGTCCCCCTGCCGCCAGCGACACTTCGGCAACTTGAGCAACGATTGTGCCAAACGCTTCGCGCATCGCAATGCCGCGAGCCCGGCCCGAAGGTGCCGCAGTCCCCCAGCCGGCCATCGACGCCGCAAGCTCCAACACCGCCTTGTGACGAGGCGCATTCGACAAATGACTACGCCGGAACTCATACGGATCCTTACTCGCAGCATGGGCAAGTTCATCCATAAACGACTCGATAAAGAAACCTTGTTGCGTGTGATCGACACTGCGCCAGGGTCCCCACGGAATGGGATTTGCATGCTCGGCATAACGCGCCGCGCGATTGGCAAAGTCATAATTCACGAACACGGCTTCCGGCGGATCGTATTTATCCGTGAAGGTATGAAGCCAGGCGACCACCTTGCCATTGTCATCCAGGCCCGCCTTCATCCGCGCCACGGATGCATGACGGTAGTAGTCTTGCGTCATGTCTTCTTCGCGCGTCCAAGTCACTTGTACCGGGCCTTCAACCTGCCGCGCGACAGCGATGGCTTTCTCCAGATAATCGACAGTGTTGCCGCGTCGTCCAAATCCTCCGCCCATCACCGTGTGATTGAGCGTAATGTTATCAATGGGAATGCCGGCCCATGCAGCCGCGGCGGCCTTGGCACCAAGCCCGTTTTGAAAACCACCCCATATTGTCAGTCTGTCGCCCTCAAAATGCGCTGTACAGTTCATAACCTCCATCGTCGCATGTGCAAGAAACGGTACACGATAGCTGGCTTCAACAACCCGCTTCGCAGATTTAAGGCTCGCATCAACATCGCCGGAAGCGTGATCTTCTACCAGACCGCCCTTGTCCAGTGCCGCCTCCATCGATGCGAAAATCGACTGTGAAGTCAGCGCCGCTTTGGCGCCCTCATTCCATTCGGGCTTCAGCGCAGCCAAGGCCTCTTTCGCTCGCCAGGTATTGTCGGCAACAACCGCGACCGCATTGGCAAGCTTCACAACCTTCTTCACGCCGCGCATGGCCATCGCTGGCGCTGCATCGACGGACTTTAGCGTCCCGCCAAACACCGGCGAAGCCGCAATACTTGCAAAACTCATGTTTGGCACGCGCACGTCGATTCCATACTTGGCGCTGCCGTTCACTTTCGCCGGAATATCAAAGCGTTTGATCGGCGTTCCGACGATTGTGTAATCCTTTTTTGCCTTCAGACGGATATCGGTTGGCGGATCGTAAGCCCCAGCCGCCGAAGCGAGCTCACCGTAGGTAGCACTGCGTCCAGACGCTCGGTGTGTCAGACGGCTTTGCTTTGCCTCGATGGCTTCCTCACCGACGCCCCACTTCGCGGCAGCCGCCTTGATCAACATGGCGCGCGCCGCCGCACCCGTGCGGCGCATACCATCAACACCGGTGAATCGTATCGACGTGCTGCCGCCGGTAAGCTGCAGATTCATCGACTCGGCAATTTTTCGAAAACCGAAATCCGCTGCACCAGAAAGCCATCCCGGTATCGATGTGTCGCCGCGCAAATATCCGCGCGCGAGCCCGGTATTGGCAAACGCCATATCTGCAGGCGCCTGCTCCATACGCACCAGCGCCCAGTCCGCGTCCAGCTCTTCCGCCAGCATCATCGGCAAGGACGTGTGCACGCCCTGCCCCATCTCGGAATGCGGAACAATGACCGTCACGGTATTGTCAGGCGCAATACGCACCCAGGCCGCAAGCATGGACTCGCCATCCTTGCCGCCAATCTTTCTCGCGCGGTCTATCGTCTCGTACGGTAACAACGCATATCCGGCCACAAGCCCGCCACCCGCAACAGCGACGCCGCCGAAAATCATCAATCTGCGTGTAACTTTCCCCATGATGATTATCCCTAAGCCTTTGCCGCTGAATGAATGGCAGCGCGAATCTGCGCGTAAGCACCGCAGCGGCAGATGTTCGTCATCGCTGCATCGATCTCGGCATCCGTCGGCTGAGGTTTTTCCTGCAGCAGAGCCACCGCCGCCATGATCTGACCAGATTGGCAAAATCCGCATTGCGGCGCCTGCATATCAATCCAGGCCTGTTGCACTTTGTGCAACGTATCGCCTGATGCCAGGCCTTCAATCGTCGTTACTGCCTTTCCCGCCGCCAGTGCCGCCGGAAAGGAACAACTGCGCGTCGCCGCACCGTCGATCAACACCGTGCAGGCGCCACAGGCACCGACCCCACACCCATACTTCGTACCGGTGAAATTCAGCACGTCCCGCAGCACCCACAAAAGGGGCATACCCTCTTCAACGTCCACAGTGTGGGACGTGCCATTGACAGTCATAGCGATCATCTTACCCCCTCGCATTCTTCGCTTGCTTCACATCGCATACAATTTCAGCAGTGCTATAAAGCACGGCACTGCGGCAGGACGAAATACTGCTGCCTGCCACCTTCGCAAGATGTATGCGGGTCAACAAACTCTCTTTTCAGGCTAGTACATCCACTTCATCACGGCAGCCCAATAGCCAGCCACCGCGCCCCAAAATCCCTTACCGCCGCTGACTTCGTCATAGCGTGCGAAGACGGCGTCGATCTTGGGATCAGCACTACGTGCTGCGGCAAAATCCACAGCACTGCCATCAGCATCACCCGCCTTGAGCTTTGCCGTTGCCCGGCCGAACAAGTATTCCGCCGTGTTGGGTTTGGCCGATAGCGCGGCGTCGTAATCCAAAATCGACGTACGATTAAATCCCAATTTCAAATACAAAAAACCGCGCCCACCCAGCGTCTCTCCGTCATTGGGTTTGATCCGGAGTGACTCATTACAATCCGACAGCGCGTCCTCAAGCTCGACATTCAAAACCGCGCGTGCCCAACACCGTTCGTGCAACGCGCTCGCGTCGCCTTTGGCCAGTTCGATGGACCGTGTGTAATCATCCACCGCCTTGCGATAGTCCCGTTGCATCAAATGTGTATTGCCGCGGTAATAATAGACCTTCGCCAGATCTGCGCCCGTGGCCTTACCCGATTTTACAATTTCAGAGCAGGACGACAGGCGCAAATCGCTCCAAATGCCGGCGCCCCCCTGACAATTCGTCCAAGTGCGTGTGCCTGTGATCTCGTCCGCTCTCGCCGAGGCAAGCGCTGACACGGCAATCACACAGCCGAAGATCGTGCAGAATCGAATCATCAGTCAGTCCCCGGAAACCCCACCCAAACTCGTACCACAGTTCCCATTGCATCGCAGCCCTTGACGGCACAAATCTGCCGCACCACACCATGGCGAGTGAAATCAGGGAAAACCGCAATGTCACGCGACGGAAAGATATTGATCTATGGCGCCACAGGCTACACCGGCAAACTGACGGCCCGGACGGCAAAAGCCCAAGGATTATCACCGATTCTCGCCGGCCGCAACGAAGATAAGGTCAAAGCATTAGCTCTCGAACTCGGCTTGGAATGGCGTGCATTTGATCTCACAGAAACTGCCAAACTTGAGAAAGCCCTGGCCAGCGTGGCCGTGGTGCTACACATCGCAGGTCCTTTTTCGGCAACTTCAAAACTTATGGCAGACGCCTGCTTGCGTACCACCACGCACTACCTGGACATCACGGGCGAAATCGCCGTCTTTGAAGCGCTCGCCACCCGCGATGCCGAAGCAAGAATGGCCGGCATCATGCTTCTGCCGGGCGTGGGTTTTGATGTCGTGCCATCCGACTGTCTTGCCGCCCACATCAAGCGCCGCCAACCCGACGCACAGGACTTGAAAATGTACATCGGTGGTCTGGGCTCCGTGTCGCGAGGCACGGCAAAGACCATGGTCGAAGGCATAGCAAAGGGCACAAGCGTACGCCGTAGCGGCGAGATTGAGCGCATCGAAGGTGCCCATGAAGACCATTGCGATTTCGGAGAGGGCACCAAACCCACCATGGCGGTAAGTTGGGGTGACGTGTCCACGGCATTTCACTCAACAAAAATTCCAAACATTGAAGTCCATTTCGAGGCCCGGCCCGAGCTTCAGCGCCTGACGAAAATGCCCGGACTGCTGAAGGCATTTCTGGGTCTGTCGTTCATCCAGAATTTTCTGAAACGTCAAATCGATCGCCAGCCCGAAGGCCCAACGGACGAGCAGCGCAAAAGCGGTTATGCCGTTTTGATCGCCGTTGGCCGCAACGCCAAGGGCGAGACGGTTCGCGCGCGGCTACGCACCCCGGAAGGGTACTCCCTCACGGCCCTCACGGGCCTGGCCATTGCCAAACGTGTCGCAAATGGCGACTTCAAGCCGGGATTTCAAACTCCAAGCCTGGCTTACGGCGCCGACTTCATTTTGAACTTCGAAGGGTGCACACGCGAAGAACTCAACGCATGACCAGCTTCAGGGCCGCGAACGCAGCACGGCGTTGCCGTTTGTCAAACCGTGTTGAACCGCCCAGATGGCAACCTGCGTCCGGTTCGCCGCACCAAGTTTACGCAGCACGGTTTTTATATGCACCTTCACTGTCGCCTCGGTAATCGAAAGCGCCTTTGCGATTGACTTGTTGGTGTGTCCGTCCGACAGATTACGAATAATATCGAGCTCGCGCTGCGACAGCGCGACGTCACCCACGCGCACGCGCACGCGCTCTGAGCGCCCGGCCACTGTATTGCTATGAAGGGCGCCCAGAAAATTGGTCAAGATGCCGGGAAACACCTTTTCTCCCAACAAGACCAGCTTTAGCGACTCAATGAGCGCATTGGGCGAAATGCTTTTCAGCACATAGCCGTCTACACCCGCGGCAAACATTTCGGACAAAAAGGATAATTCCGCAGCCTCGGCAAATACGACAACACGCGTTTGCATTTGTGCGGCTTTCAGCATTGCAACCGACGCAGATCCCAACGCGAAATCCAGCACCACCAGATTGGCCTGCGGTCCGTGAGAACCCAATCGTATCGCCTCGTCAACGGTCCCGGCATCAACAGCAACGTGGAATCCCTTGCCATCGAGTTGTGCACGCAGCCCCGCACGCAGCAAAGGTTGCGAGTCGATAAGCCAAACAGTAGCGATTTCCATTCATGTCCCCCGAGTCACCAGCGAAGCAGCCAGCCTTCGGATGCACCCAACACCCATATGCCAACCAGCGTCTACCCATTTAGAGTAGCCCGCCTCGCAGCACACCTACCCAAAATAATCACCCCGCACGCCGATAGTCTTGGATGCCAGCCATATTAGCAACTCATTTGGAAGGCTCACGTCGGCATCCGCAAGGCATTTAGCCGATTTAACCCTAACATCCGCAAAGGCGCACATCACTGGTCACTGCAACTGCATCATGAATTGCCGGATCGCATCGAGAACAATCCGGGGCTTGTCGCGAAATGCGCCGTGACCGCAACTATCAAAAACCTGGAGCGAGGCGAGCGCTGCCGGGATCGATGATGCTATCTCCCGCGCCAAATGAGGTGGCGTGACTGGATCCTCATCACCCGCCAACACAAGCACCGGACACGTCACACGGGCGAGAGACGGCCTGAAATCCATTCGGTGCATCTCGCATCCAGGCAACGAGAAATGCCGGTACACCTCGCGCCGCATAATCGCACGCGCCCGTGAATTGACGCCGTCTTCCGCGACCGTGGTGTTATAAAGTGGCATGCAAACACGCATGTAGTCCTCAAACGACGCATCATCGCCCGAAGTCCAAAACCGTTTGGCGATGTCACACGCTTCGACGCCGCCTTTGGTTTGAAAAATGGCAAAGCAGAACTCAAAATCCATGCGCGCTGCCGTACTTGAAAGTATGACAGCGCGCGGATGCTGCGGATGACGCGTCACATACGATTGCGCAACCATCCCGCCGAACGACTGCCCGAGCACGATGGGTTTATCAATGCCCAGTGCCTGACAGAATGCGTGAATATCATCGCCCCATTGCACCAGGTTCCACGTCTTGGGATCGCTGGGTACGCTGCGCCCGTTGCCCCGGTGATCCAGATAGATCACCTGCGCCACATCGCACAACGCGTCTAATCCAGGCCGCAGACCCGTATGGTCGAACCCAGGGCCGCCATGCAACACCAACAGCGTTGGCACTTCGCTCATCCGCGGACCGTCAATCCGCAGCTTCGACCCCACGACATCAAAGAAGAGCCGTTGCTCTCCCAGTGTGACGAACATGTTCTCTAACCGCCTTCCCCTCGCGCCAGCCGTTGCAACTTTGCCAGCGCGACGTCTGCATTCTCGCCATAGGCAATCGTTGCCTGAAATTGTCCGCTTGCATCAACAAGAATGACCGAAGCCGTGTGATCGATTGTATAGGCTTCACCGCCCGAGTTGGCCTTGGCGTGATAAATCCCAAACGATTTCGCCAGCGCGGCAATCTGGCCGGGCGCACCGGTCAAACCACGGATACGCGGATCGAAAGCCGAAAGATACGCTTTGAGCACCGTCGGCGTATCACGCTCCGGATCGACTGAAACAAAAAACACGCCGATGCTGCCGGCATCATTTCCCATTTTTTCCAGCGCTGCCGACAGAGACGCCAGCGTCACCGGGCACACATCGGGACAATAGGTAAAACCAAAAAACAAAACCGCAGGCCGGCCAAGCATATCCCGCTCGCTGACGGCTCTGCCCAGGTGATCAACAAGTTGAAACGGCGCTAGAACAGGCCCCCCTTGCTGCAGTTGCGCCGGCGCCTTGCTATTGGATTGCAAAAATCCAATAGCAATACCAAGCACCAGAAAGATCAGCACCCCAACCAATGCCAGGACAGGAAAGCGGGTCAGGCCTAACATCGCTCAGTGCCCCTGATGCGTGGGCGTACCCACCGGTTGATCCACAAACAGAACCATATTGATTTTCGCCCCACCTTCAAAAAGCAGCGTCAACGGCACGCGGTCATGCAAAACCAGCGGTCGCTGCAATCCTGTAAGCATCAGGTGCAATCCGCCAGGCCGGAACTCCGCCTCCCCGCCGGCCGGAATGACGAGCCCGTCCTGCAGGTGACGCATCCGCATAATTCCGTCGTCGATCGACATTGAATGAATCTCAACACCCCCGGCAAAGTGACTGAACCCGCCGGTGAGCCGCACATCGGTTTTGCCGCGATTGCTGATTTTCATAAACGCCGCGCCAGTGCGCGCTCCCGGTGCTGTTGGCAAAGCCCACGGGTGCGCAATTGAAACGGACCCCAACGCGTAATCATGTGCATCAGAAAGTGCAGCCCAACCTCCCGTTGAAATGAGAAGCAGCGCAAACAGCCGGAAAGGCCGGAACAACCAAGTCATGACATTCTCCAAGAATCGAATTCGCAGTCAGCAGTTAGTATACGCCGGACAAAAGTGCGAATTGGGGCGGACCCGTGGGTGGAGGAGAGCCATAGTAAAGGCTCACGCTGCGGCGATCCTTCGCCGCCGCAGCCGGTTGCTGACTGACCAATCGGTCGCATGAACCCGCGAGAAGCGCCGGAATCAACGGCGAAGAGACGTGCACGGCGCACAGACAGCACTGCCCGTCATGAGCGTGAGAGTCTGATGGGTCCTGACTTGAGTTGCCAGCAACACAAACCCCGGACGCCAGCGCCTCTGCTTGAAAGACAACGGCGGGCAGAAGCATCTGCGCCACCACCACGAACACGCAAATCAGCGCCTGCATCTGGCGTTTTTGCTGTTCCATCTGATCCGTGCGAATAAGAATGTTCAATCGCTCATGTGAGGTTCAAGCCGTGGCTGATTCAGACCCGGTCCAGCGTCCACGTCAAGCTGAAACACCGACCATTCGTGTGCGCGAACCGGCAGATGACCCCGCAATTGCCGCCACCATCACGGCAGCATTTGCAGGCGCAAGCGAGACCGCACTCGTCAACGTTCTGCGGCACGATGGCGACATGATACTCGAGCTCGTGGCCCAGATGGACGATCAACTCATTGGCCACATCGCCTACTCACGCCTTAGCGTCACATCTGCCGGTGCATCATTGAATGCCACCGCGCTTGCACCACTCTCTGTCTTTCCCAGTCATCAACACCGTGGCGTAGGTTCCGCCTTGATCAAAGCGAGTATCACTCACCTGAAACGCCAAGGCGTCGAGCTCGCCGTTGTCCTCGGCCACCCGAACTACTATGTCCGCCTAGGCTTCTCAAATCTGCTGGCAAGATTGCTGGACGCGCCGTACGCTGGCGACGCATTTATGGCACTCGAACTTGCGCCCGGCAGCGTTCGCTCACAACGCTGGACAGTTACCTATCCGCTCGCGTTTTCACGCTGACACTTGCAATCCAACTCGCACTGTGACCCAAAAATCGCTAAGACCGGCATGCTCCTCTAGGAAATTGCATGACCGATAACGCGTCGACTGCAACCCTTGCGCCCTCGCGGGCTGCGGTCATTTTCATCTTCTTCACCCTGACACTCGATGTCCTGGCGATGGGTGTGACCATTCCGGTCCTGCCGAAACTCATCGAGAGTTTCATGAGTGGAGACCAGGCCGACGCCGTGCGCATTGGAAGCCTGTTAGGGTTGGTTTGGGCTGTGATGCAGTTTGTCTTCACACCGATCCAAGGCGCGTTGTCTGATCGTTTCGGGCGCAGGCCTGTGTTGCTGATTTCGATGACAGGCCTCGGTCTTGATTATATCCTGATGGCCCTCGCTCCCGACCTGTGGTGGTTGTTCCTTGGCCGCGCGCTGTCAGGTATCACCGCTGCAAGTTTTGGCACCGCCAATGCCTACATCGCCGACATAACTCCGCCCGACAAACGTGCCGCCGCCTTCGGCCTGATGGGAGCCGCCTTCGGCATCGGATTTGTTTTGGGCCCGCTGCTGGGAGGTGTCACGGGAGCCGTAGATCCACGCCTCCCGTTCTGGATCGCCGCCGGGCTGAGCCTGCTGAACGCACTCTACGGATATTTCATCTTGCCTGAATCATTGCCGCCGGAAAAGCGCAGCAAGGCCTTCTCGCTGGCCAAAGCCAACCCGCTGAGCTCATTCAAGCTCTTGAGCTCGCACCCGGAATTATTCGGTCTGGCAAGCGCGCAATTTCTCTACATGATCGCGCACAATGTCTATCCAACGGTATTCGCCTGGTTCGTGATGTATCGCTATGGCTGGGACCAGTTGATGATCGGCTACGCGCTCGCCGCCGTTGGCGTTGCAAGCATCATCGTCCAAGGTGGCTTGACCGGGCCTGTCGTCAAGGCTCTGGGCGAACGGCGCGCAATCATCGTGGGGCTGTGTTTCGGCATTTCCGGCTTCTTGATCTACACCTTTGGCTCGACCGGGTTTTGGGTCTGGGTTGCCATCCCGGTTGCAGCTTTGTGGAGCTTCTATGGTCCCGCTGCGCAGTCCCTCATGTCGCAGCGCGTCAGCCCGTCGGAACAAGGCCAACTCCAGGGCGCGCTTGGAAGCATGAACGGCATATCGTTCATCATTGCTCCCATTGTCTATCCGCTGATCTTCGCCGCCGCCATCGACATGAAGGACGGCGCGGGCAGTCTTCCCGTCTTGGGCGCACCATTCTTCGCGGCGGCGTTGCTGTTGCTGGCAGCGTTAGTCATCGCCGAACGCACAACGCGTCCATCAACCAAAGCAAGTTAGCGTTCCGGCCTGTTCCGCATTTCAAGCCAGTTCCACTCCGTCGACTTTTGCACTGACACAATGGGGGAAACGAGTGAACCTTTTTGCTGGACGTAGCCCACAATCAGACCACGCCCGATGTCATGGTCGAATACCGGATAGCCCGTGTATTCCAAACGCACTCTCCCACCGTCCCGCGTCAACGCCGGCGAGATCTGCCACAAACCACACGGCCGGTTCAGCATCAAAAATGTGCTGTCGAACGCCTCGCCCTTGATCGCGGGATCAACAAACTCAAGATAATCCAGTCCAATCGGCTCGCACCCCAACGCGGCCGCAAGGCGGACACCGGCCGACACAAATCTTAGTGTTCCATAGGTAGCATCGGGATCAACAACGACGATCCACGGAAGCAAATCGCCGATCATTGCCCAGTCAATATCTGCAAGCTGGGGGATGCTGCCGGGGATCGAACCGGAACGCAGCACCGCTTCGAACCGCTCGCTTTCGCAGGTCCGTTTCAAACGCGGAAAAATTGTCTCGATGGTCATAAGCAGAAACCGTCCCGGCGGTATCGACAGGAGCAAACTATCAATCATCGGCAATCTGTGCAATTGCCGAACCCGAAAGCATTCCACGGTTCGGAGAAGGCCATGGCAGAGCCGAAGACCAAAGAGACATCGTTAAGTGTGGCAAGTTTTCTGAAAGCGCTGCCTGCAAACCGAAAAGCTGACACAGTCACAATCGTAAAATTGATGGCTGAAATCACCAACAACAAGCCGGTGATGTGGGGCTCAAGCATCATCGGGTTTGGAAAATACCAATATGTCTATGCCAGCGGCCGCAAAGGCGATTGGCCAATTGTCGGCGTAAGTCCGCGCAAACAATCACTGTCACTTTACATCATGCCAGGTTTTTCAGGCTACGAACCGCTTTTGGCCAAACTCGGCAAACACACCACAAGCGTGTCGTGTCTCTACATCAAGCGGTTGTCTGACATCGATCTACCCACCCTAAAAGCGATCATCAAAAAATCAGTCGCCCAAATGGAGAAAAAATACCGCTAAGTCCGGCGTACAAATTTCTTCCAATTCGGCCAAAGGCTTCGCGATCAATGTGCAGCGCGATTGCAACACATCGGAAAAAAGGCCGTCCACACCAGTCCGCAAGAGGCATTCAGCATGCTTTCAGAATTAGTTAGGCGCTGGCATTTACATTTCATCTGAGCATGATTTGAGCTGCTATTCCCAATTTCTGAAATAGACCGGAGCCGCGGCGGACTATACTCAGCGAATCAGTTGATCATGTTGGGAAATTGTCATGCGTTCCATGCGTCAGCGCCGCGTGCGCCTAAGTTCCTCATCACCAACGTTTGACGTATTTCCGCTTCTCGCCCTGCCGCTCATCTATTTCAACTTTATGGTGTTTGCGGTCTATGGCGTCGATCAAGCACAAATCAACACGTGGCTTGCAGGTCCAGCCTTTCAGGTAACGATGTTCTCCGGCACCGTCTGGGCGATGACCCAGGCCGACGTGATCGTCGCCGCCGGGATGGGATTGCTCTTCATTGAAATCCTGAAGTCGGTGGGCTCCCCCATGCTCTCGCTCGTCAATCACGGCATCGCCGTCATGACGTTGCTGTTCTTCGCAGTTGAGTTCATGTCGATTCCGGGATTCACAACCTCCACATTTTTTCTGCTGGGCTTGATGCAGCTCATCGACGTCATCGCCGGCTACACCATCACCATCGTCGCCACGCGCGGCCTGTCCAGGTGAACAGCTTCCCCGTCACGCCCGTCGGGATTGTCAGAAGTCCACGCCTGGAACCGGTTGATGATTTTTGGGGCGACTTGATCTCCGAAATCCACCTGGACAACGATCTCTTCACGCCAGAGGCGCTCTTCAGTCTCGGCGAATTTTCTCATGCAGAAATACTGTTTCTAATGCACAGGGTTGCACCCGGTGAAATCGAAAAGGGCGCCCGTCATCCCCGCGGACGCGAAGACTGGCCGCGCGTCGGGATATTTGGCCAACGCGGCAAGGCCCGGCCAAACCGCATCGGTCTATCCCGCTGCAGCATCATCAAAGTTGAAGACATGGTATTGACAGTTCGCGCCCTCGACGCCATCGACGGGACACCCGTGCTCGACATCAAGCCATATATGCGTGAATTCGACCCCATCGGCAGCATCCGGCAGCCCGCGTGGTCACACGAACTTATGCGCGATTATTATAAGAGTACCCAGGCAAAATAGTGCTTTGCGCAGTCGGCAATGGCGAATTTTCCCTCTATGCTGGACTGCAGGCACGCCCCGCAGGGCCTGCTCTGGCAACATCGAAAGGAACATTCGTGGCGAAGAAATCAAGTTCCAATGAAACCGGCGTCTACCGTGTAACCGAGGTGATCGGCACCAGCAAAACATCCTGGGAAGACGCCGCAAAGAACGCAATCGAAGCAGCGGCAAAGTCCCTGCGCGACCTTCGCGTCGCCGAAGTGACAAAGCTCGACATGCGCCTTGACGACAACGGCAAGGTCGTCGCCTATCGCGCCCGCGTAATGTTGTCGTTCAAATACGCGCCATAGAAAAACATAAAAACTCATCCCGGGCGCGAAGCTTCATCGCGCCCGGTTACCGGTTTGCAATCATCAGACCAAGGTCAGTCGCAGCATCGAACATACCTAACCCCGGCGGCTGTGTTGTCGCGTTAGCCGTGATGGCAACCACCACATTCTGCTCAGGCAACAGTACCAGCATCGCCTGAGACCCGGCCGCAACCCCGCCGTGATGCACCGCGCGCCAGGACTTACCCGGATAGGCCGGATCGCTGATCATATCGATGCGAAATCCCAATCCGTAGTTTTGCGGATTGACCTTGCCGTTTTTAAGTTTGCGCGGCGTGAACATCAATTCTCTCGATTGCAGAGACACAATGCGCCCGTCAAGCAATGCCGACCCGAATCGAACGAGATCGGTTGGCGTGGCGCGCATCCCGCCACCTGCCCATTTGCCGCTGCTGTTGGTTTCGGGCGCTGCCAGCACATGTTCATCACGGCCAACACTTTGATAGTCAGATGCGCGTCCGGCGGCCGGGCGCAACTTGTCGTCACCACCCGAAGCCGTCATACCAACCGGCAAAAACAATTCGTTCTGCATGACCTCCAAAAATGGCCGCCCCGCAGCGCCTTCCACCACGGCGCTCAACAAGGTGTAGCCAAAGGTGCTGTAACTGAAAGCCGTATCGGGCTCGAACAGCAGCGGGTCAGAATCGAACACGGACAGGCTTTCACGCACCGAACCGTACTGAACGGTTGAGCCGAACTCGGAAAACATCGGCGGCGACAGCTCAAAACGATAATGCCTGATGCCGGCCTGATGCGAAAGCAGCTGCCGCGTTGTCACGATGTGAGATTTCACCGGAAACCCGGGCACATAAACCCGAATGTCCTTGTCCAGATCGATCCGCCCTTGATCGGCCAGCCGCATCACCACCGAAGCGGTCAGGGCTTTCGACACGCTTCCAATGGCGTAAGGCGTATCGACAGTGGCGCCTCTAGCTTCGGTCAACCCGGCAAAGCCCTGAGCTTCCCGCCAAACGATGATCCCGCCTATCGAAGCCGCGACCGACACCGATGGATAGTGTCCCGTGCGCCTCAGTTCGGCAAGGCGCTTGCGCAACCTGCTGGCAACGTCTGTATCAACGGCTTTCGCAAAATGCGTATCAACATGCCGCGCCTGCGCAAAATCGGGAATTGGCAGCCGGTAAGAAAAATAAAGCGCCGCCAGCCCCCCAACAAACAACACGGCAAGCCCAACCAACGCACCTATAATTCTGAGAATGAACCGCACCATTTCTCCCCCACCACGACAACCCTGTCTAATTTGCGCACGCCTAGAACGGCGATGCAAACTTCCCATTTTTCGGCCAGCCTTTAGGCGCCAGCCGTCCGGCCTGCGCGCGGCCACCCAGATAGTCCTTGAGCTCGCTTTTCTCCCACGTGCGCCCGTTGTAGTCGCGCAGACCATCCACGTAAGTGAAAGCCGCCGCATCGGTCAGCCCGCCGTCCTTGTATTTCTGCAGCGTCACACCCTTCCCTCTCGCCATTTCCGGCACTTCACTAAGCTTGAAGATCACCATCTTCCGGTTCTCGCCGATCAGCGCCACATGATCGCCCTCGACCGGCGTACACACTTTTGCTTCCTCCAGCGGATCGACATTCAACACCTGCTTGCCACCACGCTTCTGCGCCACCACTTCATCCTCCGGCACTATAAAGCCGCGCCCCGTGCTCGACGCGACCAGCAACCGCCGCCCCGGCTGGTGCACAAAAATCGCAACGATGTCCTGATCGTTTTCAAGATCGCACATCAGGCGCACCGGCTCACCATGTCCCCGGCCTCCAGGCAATTGAGCACAGTCCAACGTAAAGAAGCGCCCGTTGGTCGCCAGAACCAGCAGCTTATCTGTCGTTTGCGCCTGTATAGAAAACCGCGCCTTGTCGCCGTCTTTGAACTTGATCTCGTCGTCCCCGTCGATGTGCCCCTTCATCGTCCGGATCCAACCCTTGTCGGAACATATCACCGTGATCGGCTCTTTCTCGACCATAGACTCCAGCGGCGCGTCGTCAACCGACGGCGCACCGGCAAATGTCGATCGGCGTTTACCCAACACCGTCTTGGCGCCGAACTTCGCGCGCAATTCCTGAAAACTCGTCTTCAGCCGGTCATTCTGCAAGTCTTCCGACTTGACCAGCGCCTTGAGGTCCTTCTGCTCGGCCTGCAGCTCTTTATGCTCCTGGCGGATTTCAATTTCCTCAAGCTTGCGCAAACTGCGCAATCGCATGTTCAGGATCGCTTCGGCCTGCATGTCCGAAAGCTTGAACGCCTTGATCAACTCGGCCTTCGGCTCATCCGATGTGCGGATGATCTTGATCACCTTGTCGATGTTCAAAAACACCGAAAGATAACCGTCCAGAATCTCCAGACGGTCGGCAATCTTGGCCAGGCGATGCTTGGCCCGGCGGATCATCACTTCGCGCTGGTGATCCAGAAATGCGATCAGCACCTGTTTCAGGCTCATCACGCGCGGTGTCTGACTGGCATCCAGCACGGTCATATTCATCGGAAACCGCGTTTCCAGATCCGTCAGCCGAAACACATGCTCCATCAAAAACTCAGGCTCGACCGTGCGATTCTTGGGCACCAGCACCAACCGGATGTCTTCCGCCGACTCGTCGCGCACATCGTCGAGCAAAGGCAGCTTCTTCTCACCAATGAGATCGGCAATCTTCTCAACCAGCTTTGACTTCTGCACCTGGAACGGAATTTCCGTCACCACAATGATCCAGGTCCCGCGCGCGCCTTCCTCTTTCGTCCAGCGCGCCCGCACCCGAAACCCGCCTTTGCCCGTGCGATAGGCTTCGGCGATCGACTCCGCCGGCTCGACCACAATGCCGCCCGTCGGAAAATCCGGACCCTTGATATACTGCAGCAACGTGTCTTCACGCGCGTTCGGCGCACCCACCAGATGGATCAAGGCTTGCGCCACTTCATCCAGATTATGCGGTGGAATATTTGTCGCCATGCCGACGGCAATCCCGGACGCGCCATTCGCCAGCAGATTGGGGAAGCCACCGGGAATAATGATCGGCTCTTTATCTTCGCCATTGTAGGTCGCGCGATAGTCGGCCCCGTCGTCGCTCAATCCTTCGAGCAAAATTTGCGCGATTTCCGTCAACCGGCTTTCGGTGTATCGCATCGCCGCCGGATTATCGCCATCGACATTGCCGAAATTGCCTTGCCCGTCGATCAGCGGATAACGCAATGAAAAATTTTGCGCCAGGCGTACCAGAGCGTCATAGATCGACTGATCGCCATGCGGATGGAATTGACCCATCACATCACCAACGACGCGCGCACACTTCTTGAAACTGGAATTCGGATCAAGTCCCAGCCGCTGCATCGCAAACAACAGCCGCCGGTGCACCGGCTTCAAACCGTCGCGCACGTCCGGCAACGCGCGCTGCATGATCGTCGACAGCGCGTAAGCCAAGTATCGCTCACCCAGCGCGTCTTTCAGATCGACTTCACGCACAACGTCGTCGAGCGCCATCTCGAATCCCTTTGTTTAAGCGAGGACCGCTTGACTAGCGGTCCGCCTTGTCCGCCGCAAGCCGTTGAGTGAGCCGCAATCGCGCCAGTGGCATAACACCGCCATGCGGTTCCAAAACGATACGCTCCAGGAAAAAGCCCGTCAGCGCGAGGCCTTCCGCCAATTGCGTCACGTCTGCGGTGTATGCGTGCGACACCAGAAAGGGCGGTAACGGCAAAAGCCGCCCGGCATATGGCCGCGCCGCGACTGCCGTCACCGCCCGTCCGGTTTTTGGGGAAACATGAGTCAATCCCGATTTCGCGCCCGTGACCGCACACTGACTCAAATCAAGCCCGAATCCCAAATCTTCAAGAAGCACCAACTCGAATTCTACGTGAGACTTGACCCAATCCGGCGAGCGCTCGCGCATCATCATTTGCAACAGACCGTCGAGGGCATCATACACGCGCCCATGCACTTCCCGCTCGGGAAGCGTTGCGGCACACATGGCACAGGCCGCAGTCAGACCATCCAGCTTCAAGGCATCTTCAAAAAAATGCGCAGCGCGCGCCGCCACCAGCTCAAGAGAATAATTTCCCAATTGCTGATCAAGGCGGGCGCGCCAATGCAACGACAGGATGTTTCCGGGCTCAAGCATTCCCTTGGTGCGCTTCGACGACGCCCCGCGAACCAGGCCAAGGTGCCTGCCATGACTTCGCGTCAGAGCTTCAAGAACGGCGGAATGTTCGCCAAATGGGCGAACTCCAAGCACAATCGCGTCGTCAGTCCATTCCATATTGAAAGCCGAAAAAATTGGTTACCATCATTGCACAGCTGCCTAAAGCGCACTAGCGTAGCGCGTCGCTGACTTGTCATACACAGCACACCATAACCAATCAGGGATGAAATCATGCGCACTCTACTCTCCGCTCTGGCGATTGCCGCCGCATCACTTACGGCACTTCCAGCCGCCGCTGAAGGATTGACCAACGAAAAATCTCAGATAGAGGGCCTGACGGCTGCAAACGTGTCGGAAATTTTGACCGAGCTCGGCGCTCAGAATGTCAAAACGCACGACAAGAACGGCAGAACCATCATCACGTTTGACGACCGCGGCATTCCGTACAACATGGGCATAGTGTGCGACAAGCTCGGCTGCACTTCCCTCCTCATGCTCGTGGGATTGAATACCGGCACCAAGAAATACCCATTGGATGTTTTGAACTCGGCCAACATGGAAAACATGATCGTCGCGGTCACTCAGTCTGACCAGGACACGATCTTGATCAGCCGGTTTACATTTACCGACGGCGGTGTGTCGAAAAAGAATATCGCAGTCAACGTTGGCAGTTTCGTGCGCGCTGTGGGGGATTCGATCAAATTTCTGAACACCCAAATTGTGGCAGGATACCAACAAGGCAGCCCATCGCAGTTCCAGCCAGTGGTCATGGGCACGAACTCACTTCGTCCCGAAGCCATTCAGCCTGGAGACGTGGTCAAGGCAATGGACAAGCAAGCACCGCACAAAGGTACCAGCCTGAAGAACTAATCCTTAGGCAAATCCAGCCCAATTTCACGATAGTGCGCGGGATCTTCCGCCCAGTTCTCGCGCACTTTGACATGCAAAAACAAATGCACGGCGTGCCCAAACAGGGTTTCCATCTCCTTGCGGGCTGACGAGCCCAGCAATTTTATTGTCGCCCCATTTTTCCCGAGCACAATCGCTCTTTGACTGTCGCGCTCGACAAAAATAGTTTGTTCGACTCTGGCGCTACCGTCCTTCTTGACCACCCACTGCTCGGTCGAGACACTTGTCGCGTAGGGCAGTTCCTGGTGCAACCGGTCGTAAATCCGCTCTCGCGTTATTTCGGCCGCCAGCAGCCGCAGCGGCATGTCGGCGGCTTGGTCGGCCGGATAGGCCCAGGGCCCTTCAGGCATGCGCGACGCCAGATAATGCAATAGGTCCTTGGTCCCGTCGCCGTTCGTCGCCGACGTCAAGAAGACTTTGTCGAATTTCGCTTGTTCATTCAGCTTTGCAATCAGCGGCAACACCTGATCATGCGGTGTTGCATCGATCTTGTTCAACACCAGGACAGCCGAACGCGATGCCGCGTTGAGCCCCTCTACAATGCGTCCCGTGTCTTGCGCGGCATAGCCACCCGGCGACTGCAAAACGTCCGGCACATCGACCAGCAGACACACAACGTCGGCATCTTCCGCACCCGCCCACGCCGCCTTCACCATGGCCCGGTCAAGCCTGCGCTTGGGCACGAATATGCCGGGCGTATCGACAAGCACGATTTGGCTCTCACCATCAATCGCAACACCCCGCACCCGCATCCGCGTGGTCTGAACCTTGCGGCTGACGATGGAAACTTTCGAGCCCACAAGCTTGTTGACCAATGTCGACTTGCCGGCGTTCGGCGCCCCAATGATGGCGGCAAAGCCGCAGCGCGTGGTCACAAAGTCAACCGCGATACCAGGAGGCGCGCGGCAGACTGCTCAGCCGCACGAAGATTTGTGCCTTCGCCGGTTTCCGGATCGTGACCGCGCACCGTTACCTGCACCGTAAAGCGTGGCGCGTGATCGGGTCCTTCGCGCTTCGTCACCTTGTACACTGGCGTGCCGAGTTTGCGCCCTTGCGCCCATTCTTGCAGCGCGTTTTTAGGGTCCCGCAGATCGCCTTCAATTTCGCTCATCATTGGCCGCCAATATTTCGTCACGAATTTGCGCGCCGCAACAATGCCGCCGTCAAGATAAATCGCGGCAATCAGGGCTTCGCAGGCATCACCCAAAATCGCCGGCTTCTTTCGTCCACCCGAGCGCTCTTCCGAGGACCCCAGGGTCAGAGCTTCACCGACACCCGCAGCCTCGCCCACCCGCGCACACGTCTCCATCCGCACCAGCGCATTCAACTTCAAAGCCAACGAACCCTCATTTTCTTTGGGAAATTGCTGCATCAGCATTTCTGCGATCAGAAACCCCAGCACCCGGTCGCCCAAAAACTCCAGCTGTTCGTTGTCATCGCCGCCCGCACTCGCATGCGTCAGCGCACGTTGGAGAAGCGCCTTGTTCTTGAATTTACGGCCGAATGCCGCCGGAGCGCGATCAGTCAACGCTGTGGACAAGCCGTCCGTAGCGCATCGCCGCCGGCCACTTCCAGAATTCCCAAGTTTGCGCGCTGCCATCGGTTGAGAACAGTATAAGGTCGGCACGCCCGACGAGGTTTTCAGCCGGCACAAAGCCAACGCCGCTATTGGCTATGCGACTATCGTTGGATTGGTCCCGGTTGTCGCCCATCATAAAGTAATGGCCGGCAGGTACAATGAATTCCTGAGTATTGTCCCAGCCCGGATAGTCCGGATCGCGATCCAGAATGAAGTGACTGACGCCATTCGGCAGCGTTTCGCGATAGCGGGGTATGCGTTCCTGATACCCATAGCCGGAATTGCGCACAAAATCTGCCACCCGTTCCAGCTTGCAAGGCTCTCCGTTGATGTGAAGCACACCGTCGATCATCTGAATGCGGTCACCAGGCAGTCCAACCACGCGCTTGATGTAATCCTCATTGGGCCGGACGGGCAGTCTGAACACCGCAACATCGCCCCGCTCAGGGCTTCCGGACCAGACCCGGCCCGACATTGAGTTCAAAGACCAGGGCAGCGAATACTTGGAATATCCATACGAGAATTTCGTGACGAACAGATAGTCGCCCACCAGCAGCGTCTCTTCCATCGAGCTTGAAGGAATATTGTACGGCTGAAACAAAAATGTCCGAATGAACACCGCGATCAACAAGGCATAGACAATGATACGCAGCACCTCAGTCACCCACCCCAATCGTTCGGACAATGTCCCCACCCCGAAC
>Ga0163153_10000260_pt1 | contig 95128 bp, 82 predicted proteins | sample OliLakLV19MP6IB1_FD_148629 | JGI IMG/M metagenome (GOLD analysis project Ga0163153, IMG submission 148629) | Freshwater microbial mat bacterial communities from Lake Vanda, McMurdo Dry Valleys, Antarctica - Oligotrophic Lake LV.19.MP6.IB-1 | ecosystem: Environmental > Aquatic > Freshwater >...
CCAGTAGACAACGCGCCTCCGCCCCCTCCTCCGCCCCTTGCCCCTCCACCACCAGGTCCAGCCGCACGTGCAGGAACGCCTGTTGCTGTTCCAGATGCCCTTATCGCACCCGATGAAAAAGAATTTGCCAACATCGAAGACATCAGTGCGGCAAATTCTCAGGGTGGCGGCGATGGTACCGGATTTGCAGAGGTTGGCGACCCAAATGGCGGTCTACAAATCGAGCAGCGCGAAGAAGAACTTGGAATCGACGACTTCATTGCCGTCGAAGTAGAAATAAGATTTGATAACGAAGACTTGAAAAAACGAGTGGTGTACCCGCCAATTGCTCGGAGCAGTGGATTAGAAGGATCGGTTACCGTAGGTGTGTACGTAACCAAGACCGGTAAGGTCGATAAGGTTCAGATTATTCAATCCGACAACGCGATTTTTGACGCCGCTGCTATGAAGGCCGTCAGAGAAACGGTATACGCACCAGCTATACAAAACGGTACACCGGTTGGCTCTTGGATGAGAATCCCCGTAAAATTTCGTCTTCGCTAACTACACATTACGCTAGTGTTTGCTGTCAACGTGGGTATCCGAATTCTCGTTGTGCTCGTTGGCATAGCAGTACTCTTACGTCTACCTCCGTTTGACGGAGATGTAATGCAATCACCAATTCAAGAAATATTTGGTGTGATTGTCATTTTGTACGGATGCTACCGTGTCTTTTCGTACGTGTCCCTCAGACGTCGTAAACATGAGAACTAAGGCACCTTAATCGATAAAGGCAACGCTATGAATAATACTACGTGGGCTATTGCAACATTGGTGATTGTAGTGATTTGTAGTGGTTGTAACAACTCTACTCCAGAGACTCAAGACCAGTCGGCAATAAGTGGTAACGCTACCGTAATGTGCGATGTGCAAGTGGTCGAAATGATTCGCACTTCTGCAGCAGGCTTTAGTGTCGATTACCCTAAGGCCACAGTCAGTTTTTCGCCAATGCCTGGCCGTGATGCTATTCGAGAACTTTTGGCAGGTCGTACAGACGGAATTATCGTGGCCAGAAATTATCTCGCTGACGAAGACTCGGTAATAAAGGGGAGCGGCCTGACATATCCGAGAACCCTCCTGGCTAAAGATGCTCTAGTCTTTTACGCGAGCAAGTCCTTCCCGTATGACACAATGTCGAGTGTACATATCAAGTCCTGGTTCAGCGGCGCGATTGCTGAGAAAGAGATGAAGACTCTCTATCCTAAGCTGAAAGGTGTTCCCCCTGTGTTTGTTGTGCCAATGCCGTCGTCGATTTACTCAAACATTGTGAACATCCTCGGAGCTCCTCCGTTGAAGGGTCGACTAACTGCGCTACCATCAAGGGATTCGATACAGAAGCGTATGCTGAATGGTAGCAACGGACTTATCGGATTGGGATACCTCTCGCAATTCGCAAAAGATAGTTCGGTGAAAATGTTGCGTCTTAGCTACAACGATTCCACTGGAACGTATCAGCCCCCAAAGGTTGTCCATGCTGCCAACCTCATTCAAGGCATGTACCCGTTTCCAGTTCCCATCTACTTTGTACTGAAAAACACACCAAGTCAGCATAGTCTTTCGTCTGGTATGATGCAGTATCTGTCTAGGGACGCAAAAGCACAAGCTGTGTTCTTTAATACAGGCATCGAACCTGGGTACGCAAAGATTGAACTCATTCTCCCGGAATAACACGTATATGCGGAAATCAATCGCCACGATCGTTCTTACACTTCTGCTGACGATTACCCTGGCAGCACAGAACGATTTCAAAGAAGCGCAACGCCTAGTCTCTGATGGAGACTACGCCGCTGCGGTCGTTTACATACGTAAGGCAGTTCGGGCAAATCAGGATGATGCAAAAACACTTGCACTAGCGTCGCAGATCTACCTTGAGCTCGACCTAGCAGATTCTGCTGTGATGTACGGACGTCGTGCGTTCGACGAAGACAACTCAAATAGCGACTACCTTCGCGTCTACTCTCGGGCTCTCATCGATGCTGGTAAAGCATCTGAGGCCGTTCCGATGTTACGTGCTCGCATGAAGAAAAAGGATGAGGTTGGCACGTCTTTGCTTCTGACCGACGCACTTTTGGCAGCCGATAGCGTTTCGCAGGCAGAAATTGTTGCGACTGCTGCTAAAGCAAAACATGCGAAAAATGCCGAAGCGTGGCTAGCACTCGGAAACCTCTACTTTGATTACAAACCGCAGCCCGTTCTTGAACTAGCAATTCAGAACTTCGAAGAGGCGACCAAACTCGACAACAACCTAATTCAAGCACATTTTAACCTTGCCCAGTCTTACTGGAAAATGGCAAATCGTGAATCGGATAAGGACCTTGGCAATGAGCTATTCAAACGTTCGCTTCAGGCGTGGAACACCGTAACCGATCTCGATCCGAAGAATGCTAGAGCTTGGTTCGAGCAAGGCAAGATCTTCTATTTGGCCAAACGTTATACGGACGCAAAATTTGCCCTTGGCAAATACCGCGAGCTACGTCCGGTAGGAACCGGCAACCCTCTCGCATCATGGTACCTAGGCAACGCATACTACGAACTGCGTCAGTGCGACTCTGCACAGCAACATTTAAAGGATGCCGCTGCACAAATCGATTCGGTGCGCAATAAAGCGTCGCTCATCATGGCTCGTTGCCTTTTCTTTGCCAAAGATTTCCCTGGCAGTGTTGTACGCTTTACCGAAGCTAAAAATGCCAATCTGCTTGAGCCCACCGATTTCTGGTATTACGGTGCTGCATTGGTTGTTGCCGGAGATACGGCGCAGGCGATTGCAACGATGGACCAGGCGTCGAGGCTCGACCCTAAAAACTGCGGACTGATGTTCAAATATGCTGTGCTGTTAAACAGTAAAGGCCAGAACGCTGCATCAAGTCGCATCTACAACCAGCGACTAGAACACTGTAAAGACTCGCTCGAAGCACGCATTTACGCGCTGATTGGCAATAACTTCTATGCCGACAGCCTTGTAGACTCAGCGTCTTTTTATTACGCTAAAGCTGTCACAACAGAACCTACAAACCTGTACTTTTTGAGCCGTCAGGCCGAGATCTATAACGTTCGAGGCGATGTAGCCAATGCTAATGCGATGTTCACAAAAATCTACGAAATGGGCAAAGACCGCGTGGGTGAAGACCGCATTCAGGCCGAACGAGCAAGTGTCAGACTGGCTGCGATCTGTCTTCAGGACAAAAACTATGCTTGCGTGATAGAAAACGCTAAGCGTGCTACGGCTCTAAATCCTAAATCTCTCTCAGCATGGATTTATTTAGGGGTCGGAAACCAAGGGGCCGGAAATAAGGAAGAAGCATGTAGGGGATATCGCGAAGCACTGAAGCTCGACCCGTCGAGCAAGGTGGCGAGAGACAACATGAAGTCACTCGATTGTCCGTAAGTCGTTTGGCAAATTGACATTACATCCGTAATTTTGTAGTCTTGTCTACAGCACCCAGGGCAGGTAGCCATGATTGGCATTGACATAACGGGGATGCGAGACGGACAGCACAACGTCGAAACATCACATCCAGTATCAGATATTACGGGCCTTGGCCCGGAATACACTGGTACGGTCGACATCACGGGTGTTGTGGTTCGTAGAGGTCCAAAGTTTACGGTGATTGTGACATGTGACGCAAACGCACACCTAGTGTGTGACCGTTCACTTGAAGAGTATGATGAGCCGATCACCTTCGACCTGGATCTAGACTTCGTAACCGATTCGTCACTGGCCAGTACACAACGGAAAGTCCCCGAAGCTCTGGACGACGAAGCGGTGCGAGCAATTCGAGACGAAGACAACTACATTGATTTAACCGAAGACATTCGTCAGGAGTTAACGGTCGCACTTCCGATGCGCCGAGTAGCTCCGGCTTATAGAGACAAGAATTTGGAAGAAATTTTTCCGGCAATTGCGGAAAGCGACAAGGGTCCTTCCGATGAAACTGCCGATGGACGATGGGAAGCTTTGAAGAAATTGAAACGACAGTAGGAACGAGAACATGCCAAATCCAAAACGCCGTCACTCTAAACAACGTAGTGCTAAACGACGCACGCACTACAAGGCGTCCGCGCCAGCAGTGATGAATTGCCCGAACTGCAGCTCGGTAAAACAGCCGCACATTGTCTGCCATACGTGTGGATACTACAACGGCCGCAAGATTCTGTCTGTAGACTAAATCCTTGACCACCTCAGCGATCCCGGACGAACGTAGAATTCGGGTCGTTGTGGACGCCATGGGTGGCGACCACGCGCCGAATAACGAAGTGTCCGGTGCACTGCTTGCACTCCAGCAACTAGGTGCACAAGTGGACATAACCCTAGTTGGACGTTCCGGCGAAATAGCACCATTACTTCCTGCTACCTCAGCTTCTATACGCGTTGTTCATGCAGAAGACGTTATTGGTATGGGCGATGAAGCATCGTCTATCCTTAAAACACGACAGCAATCCTCGCTTTATATCGGCCTCGCGCTCATGCGCGATGGCCATGCCGATGCATTTGTATCAGGTGGTAACACCGGTGCAGTTATGGCATCTGCCACCATGATGTGCGGTCGCATTAAGGGCGTTAGCCGTCCAACAATCGGCTCGTTCTTCCCAACTAAAAACGTACGTCCGAGCCTTGTGCTTGACGTTGGCGCCAACGTGGAATCGAAACCACGGTTCATGGCGGATTATGCTGTAATGGGAAGTGTTTATTATAAACTAATCATGGGTGTCGATAGACCGACAGTAGGACTGTTGAATGTTGGAGAAGAAGAGGAGAAGGGTACCGAGGCCACAAGAGAAACCTATGCTCTTCTTAAGATGAAGTCCGACTTGAACTTCGTCGGCAACGTGGAAGGACGCGACATCCTTAGCGGCGGAGTCGATGTAATCGTGTGTGATGGTTTCGAAGGCAACATCGTTCTAAAGTTCGCAGAGAGTGTGCTTGTATTTCTCAAAGCACGCTTCCGCGCCTTCGCGGAACGCGGCCCCTTACAGAAGCTCACAATGGCTGCGTTCAGACCAATTCTTAAAACTGTGCTGCGCGACATGGACTATCAGGAGTACGGTGGCGTACCACTGCTTGGAATTAACGGCGTGGTTATCATTGGCCATGGCTCGTCGTCACCGAAAGCAATTGCAAACATGATACGTCGAGCCGTAGATGTTGTTCGACTCGATGTTAATGGTCACATACAACGTGCACTTGCCGCACCACAACCCCCGGAAACAACATGAAGGCAGCAATCACGGCTGTGGCGCACAACGTGCCACCTGACGTATACGACAACAAGTGGTTCGAAACACGCATCGATACAAACGACGAGTGGATACGATCGCGGACTGGAATTCGCGAACGTCACTTTTTAAAAGAAGGCGGCGTTACCGACATTCTACTACCTGCTGCGCAGGAGGTGCTACGTCAGCGCGGCATCACCGCAGAAGACATCGATATTATCGTGCTTGCTACCGTAACGGCAGACCGCATCTTCCCATCGTCAGCCGCAATTCTGCAACGTAAACTCGGCGCAACGAATGCCTGGGGATTCGACCTCGGCGGTGCCTGCAGCGGATTTCTATATGCATTGGCAACCGGCGCATCGCTCATTCAAAGTGGTGCAGGAAAAAAGGTGCTTGTGTGTGGTGGCGATAAAATGAGCGCACTTCTAAATTTCGACGACCGCACAACTGCAGTACTCTTTGGTGATGGAGGGGGCTGCGTGTTGCTCGAGCCATGCGAAGACGACTCGTATGGAGTTGTCGATACAATCTTGCGAATGGATGGAAACGGCGAGAAGCATCTGTTTCAGAAATCGGGTGGATCGATGCATCCGCCGACGATTGAGACCGTGACAAATAAAGAGCACTACGTGTATCAAGAAGGCCAGACGGTGTTTAAGTCCGCAGTAAAAGGTATGGCTGACGTTTCGTTCGAAATCATGCAGCGCAACAAACTCACAGCCGACGATGTTGCGTGGCTTGTTCCTCACCAGGCAAATCTTCGCATCATCGATGCTACTGCAGAGCGTATGGGCTTGTCGAAAGACAAGGTGATGATAAACATCGATAAATACGGCAACACGACGGCAGGTACAATTCCGATTTGTCTTTCTGAACTCTACCTCGAAAACAAAGTCAAGCGCGGCGACTATCTCGTGCTCTCGAGTTTCGGTGCAGGGTATACATGGGGTGCGGTGCTTATACGCTGGAGTATGGCCCCACATCAATGACAACTGCATTACTACAATGACACCTGCATTACTACAATGACACCTGCATTACTACAATGACACCTGCATTACTACAATGACAACTGCATTACTACAATGACAACTGCATTACTACAATGACAAAAGCCTTATTATTTTCAGGTCAGGGTTCGCAGTACGTAGGAATGGGACGCGACGTTTGCGAACAGCTTCCGGCAGTCGAGGAATTGTTCGAACGTGCAGATATGCAGCTCGGATACTCGATTACTGGCATCATGTTCGACGGTCCAGAAGACACACTCAAAGAAACACGCAATACCCAGCCGGCGTTATTTGTGCACGAAGCAGCGCTTCTTGAAGCAACGGGCTTGCATAAAAATGCTGATGCTCTAGCGGGACACTCCTTGGGAGAATACACAGCGCTGTATGCTGCAGGCGTTCTTTCCTTCGCCGATGCACTTGCACTCGTGCGTCTTCGCGGTACACTTATGTACGACGAAGGTCTACGAATACCAGGCACAATGGCAGCCGTCGTAGGGCTTACTGACGAGCAGGTAGTCGAGCTGTGCAGTACGCTTAACGAAGGTGGCGAGAAAATAATCGTACCTGCAAATTTCAATTCGCCAGGTCAGATTGTTATCTCAGGCTCAGCCGAATATCTGCGAGCATCGCTACCGCAATTCAAAGCTGCTGGAGCGAAGATTGTTAAGGAGCTAGCAGTAAGTGGCGCATTTCATTCGCCATTACTGCAGGGGGCATCGGTTGCATTGTCTGAAGCGCTCGACAATACACCGTTCAACAACGCACGCTGTGATGTGTATGTTAATGTCAGTGGCGAACCAATGCGAGACGGTAGTGCTTTACGCGAAGCCGCGAAGAAGCAGTTGACCTCACCTGTACAATGGACGCAGACCTTGCTTGCGATGAAAGCCGATGGATTGACAGAGTTTATTGAGGTCGGGCCTGGATCGGTTTTGCAAGGACTTGTAAAACGAACACTCACCGATGTTGTAATGCAAGGCGTGGATAAGATTGCAGATGTTCAACGCCTAAACGCCCTAGCATAGGAGTAATGTATGTCAGCGTTCGATCACACAGGTAAGCTTATTGCTGTAACCGGCGGAACGCGTGGTATCGGCGAGGCAATTGTGCGCCGGCTCTGCTCTGAGGGTGCAATAGTGTTTGCCACGTACAATGCGCAAGTTGAGCGTGCTGCTAATATCACCGCAGAAATTGAAGCCAAGGGTGGTAAGGTTACCTATCAGAAGGTTGACGTGGGGAACGAAGTACAGGCGAAGGCATTCATCGAGTCGGTTGTTCAGCAGGGTGGGCGAATCGACGGACTCGTAAACAACGCAGGCGCAACGCGCGATGGCCTCATCATGCGCATGAGTCTGGCTGATTGGGAAAGCGTGCTGAACACAAACCTGACCGGAGCCTTTCTTACCTGCCGTGCAGCGTGCAGACCTATGATGTCGCAGCGGCAGGGTCGCATCGTGAACATCGGCAGCATTGTAGGCCTATCGGGCAATGCTGGGCAGGTGAACTACAGCGCAGCAAAGGCCGGACTCGTTGGGCTAACCCGTTCACTCGCAAAGGAACTGGCTAGTCGTAACGTTTTAGTAAATTGCATCGCTCCGGGCTTTGTAGACACGGACATGACGGGAAAACTCAGTGACGAGCAGAAGAAAACATACTATGAGTCAATTCCCGTGAAACGTCCGGCCACACCTGAAGAAATTGCAAGTGTCGTTTCTTTTTTCCTCTCCGAGCATGCATCGTACATAACAGGTCAGATTTTGAATGTCGACGGTGGACTGGCTATTTAACTAACGAAGATCATCAACTCAACGTTTCCTGAGAGGGTTGCACATGTCGACAGTGTCACAGAAGGTCAATGAAATTATCGTCAACAAGCTTGGCGTCGAAGAATCTCAAGTAACGCCAGCAGCTTCGTTTCAAAACGATCTGGGTGCGGATTCGCTTGATACCGTAGAACTCATCATGGAATTCGAACGTGTGTTCGACATGACCATCGATGATTCCGATGCCGAAAAGATTCTCACTGTTGGTGATGCTGTCACCTACATCGAATCGAAGAGCAAGGCCTAAGCACCAACACGCATGTCACGTAATCCAGTGCCCCGCATCGTTGTAACAGGAGTCGGAGCCGTAACGCCCATAGGCAATACGGTTCAAGACTTCTGGACTGGTATGATGGAAGGCCGCAGTGGCGCCGCTCCTATTACGCGCTTTGATGCGACAGAATTCGAGACGCGGTTTGCATGCGAAGTCAAGGATTACGACGCCACCATCCACAGCTCGCGTAAAGAAGTTCAACGTATGGACCTCTTTGCACAATTCGCGATGTCAGCCGCTGTTATGGCGGTTGAAGATTCTGGTATCAACTTCGAGGAAACCGATCGTAATCGAATCGGTGTAATCTTTGGGTCAGGTATCGGTGGAATGTGGACGTATCACCATCAGCAGCAGAATCTTTATCAGCGCGATGGAAAGCCAGATCGCATTTCGCCGTTTTTTGTGCCGATGCTGATTTCTGATATTGCTGCTGGATTGATTGCAATTCGATACGGACTTAAGGGTCCGAACTACGGTACTGTTTCTGCTTGTGCAACATCGTCGCACTCACTTGCAGATGCACTTATGATTATGCAGCGTGGTATGGCCGACGTCATGCTAGCAGGGGGATCAGAAGCCGTAATCTGTCCGATGGGTGTAGGGGGCTTTAACGCCATGAAGGCGCTCTCGACGCGCAACGATAGTCCATCAACTGCCAGCCGTCCGTTCGACAAAGACCGCGATGGTTTCGTCATGGGCGAAGGTGGGGGAATGCTTGTTCTTGAGACGCTTGAACATGCACAACGTCGTGGCGCTAGCATTTATGCCGAATTAGCTGGCATTGGTCTAACCGATGATGCCTTCCACATCACGCAACCCGCGCCAGGTGGCGAAGGTGCGGTTAGGTCGATGACAATTGCAATCGAAGATGCAGGCCTTAAGCCTGAAGACATAGACTACGTTAATGCACACGGTACGTCAACGCAGTTTAACGACCGCTCAGAGAGTGCAGCGATTCGCACGGTGTTCGGAGAACATGCGAACACACTTGCCGTTAGTTCAACCAAGTCAATGACCGGACATCTTCTAGGTGCAGCAGGTGCAATCGAAGCAATTGCGACAGTGCTCGCAATCAAAAACAGCATGTTGCCACCGACGATCAATCAGATTACAGCTGATGCCGATTGCGATCTGAATTACGTTCCCAACACTCCGCAGCAACGCACGGTACGTGCAGCAATAAGCAACACGTTCGGTTTTGGCGGACACAATGCTACCCTTTGCTTTAAAGCGGTAGAAGCTTAGGACATCACGTCTATGGACGGCAACGGCGTGAAAGACATCGTCCGGCAACTCTACGCCAACCTTAGAAAATTCACCTCAGGCAGGGCGGCCAGTAACGCGATGTTTCGCGAGCTGTTTCCCCCGATGAATCTTCTACCACCTGAGCGTATTGCAGATCTCGAAAAAGTAATCGCCGTTGATATTCACAACGCAGCCCCTTACGAGCAAGCCTTAACTCATCGATCGTACTTACAAGTTGTGAATAGTCCAGGCCATCGTTCCAACGAACGACTGGAGTTCCTCGGAGATGCAATCCTCGGTATGGTAACGGCAGAGTACTTGTTTTACAACAACAAAGAAGTGCTTGAGGGCGAGCTGACAAAAATGCGTTCGTGGATCGTGAACAAGAAGTCTTTGGCTGTTTGTGCACGCGCATTAACGCTCGACCAGTATCTCTTTCTCAGCTATAGCGCAACACAGTCGCTTGAACGCGGAAACGATGGTATGCTTGCCGATGCGTTAGAGTCAATCATTGCCGCAGTGTATCTCGATCGTGGATTTGATGAAGTACGCGCCTTTATCGTAGATAAACTGCTTCCGATAATGGTGAAGGAGAGCTTGGTGCACGACACCAACTACAAGAGCCTCTTGCTAGAGTCGGTGCAGGCAAAAGGTCATTCAGCACCCCGATATGTTGTGGTTCATGAAGAGGGACCCGATCATGAGAAGCAGTTTACTGTCGAAGTGCTTGTCGACGATCTAAGTCTCGGGTCGGGTTCCGGTCGGAACAAAAAGGAAGCAGAACAGAATGCTGCTGAGGTAGGACTTGTGACTTTTATGAAGGGATCACGTCCTAGACGTGCCAAGGACCACTAAAAACGAACTGCGGCCGTCCCACGGCCATTCAAATGGATCGATCGCATGCGGCAAACAGCACTGCTCTTACTTGTCTTAGCTGCCTCACTTGTAGCCGCATCCGCCCAATATGGCGGTACGTTGCCTTTTGGCAAAAACAAGGTGCAGTACCACAAATTTGGCTGGAAGTACATTCAGTCTGAAAACTTTGACGTGTATTTCCATGAGGGAGGGGAATACGCTGCAAAGTTCACCGCCTTACGAGCCGAGATAGCCTTACGCGAAATTGAGAACACCCTTTCGTATTCCATTTCGAAACGCATCTCTTTTATTATTTACGGTTCGCACAACCAGTTTCAGCAGACCAACGTTCTCGAAGAATACCTAAGCGAAGGAATCGGCGGCGTTACAGAGTTATTCAAAAACCGCATTGTGATTCCGTTTGAAGGCGATTACAAGAAGTTCGGACATGTAGTCCATCACGAACTCGTACACGCCGTTCTGAATGACATGTTCTATGGTGGCTCGATTCAATCGTTGCTGAACAGCGGTAGTAGAGCGATGATTCCGCTTTGGATGAATGAGGGCTTCGCAGAGTATTCTGCGGCTGGTGGACTTGATGTCGAAACCGACGAATTCATGCGCGATCTGGCTGTGAGTGAATACCTGCGCGGACTAAATCAACTCAATGGATACCTAGCCTACCGTGGTGGACAGACGTTTTGGTGGTATGTGGCGGAAAAGTACGGGAAGGGCAAGGTTGGCGAGGTCTTTAACCGGTTTCGATCGCTTGGCGATATCAACCAAACGTTTAAAGCCGCATTCGGAATGTCGTATGAAGAGATGTCTGAACAGTGGTCAAAGGACATTAAAAAGTTTTACTTTCCGGACGTCGATCGCTACGAGTATGTAGAAGACTACGCATCGAGGCTAACCGATCACCGTAAGGATGGCAACTTCTATAACTCATCACCTGCTATTTCGCCGGATGGTGAAAAGGTTGCGTTCATCTCCGATCGTGATGGAGTGTTTGGTTTGTTCCTCATGGATCTTACCACGAAAAAGGTTCGCCACCTTCAGACGAGTGGCAGATCTACCGACTTCGAGCAGCTCAATATTCTCACACCGGGTGTTTCATGGAGTCCGGACGGTACAAAACTTGCCGTGGGCGCCAAGTCTGGTGGGGAAGACGTTATCTACATTATTACGGTCGAAGATGGTGACTACGAAAAGTTCTCTGTTGGCTTTCAGACAATCGGTGGTGTGTTATGGTCGCCTGACGGAAACAGTCTATTATTTGATGGGGCTAGAGAAGGGTCTCAGTCCGACCTGTTCTTGTATGATATTCCATCGAAGTCCGTACGTCAGTTAACAAACGATGTATTCACAGACCACTTCCCGGCGTGGGCACCAGACAGTAAGACTGTCTACTTCGTATCTGATCGAGGAGGTAATCTTACATCAAATGCAACGACAGACAACTTCTTCGTTTGGAATCATGCTTATAAGCAGCGTGACATTTTCAGCATGGACGTCGCTTCGCAAACAATAAAACGCCTTACGTTCGACCCAACGATAGGAAAACAATCGATTGTTGTAGCACCAAATCAACAGTCCATTCTATTTGTTGCCGACTATAATGGCATTGGGAATCTCTGGGAACTCAACCTTGCTGCCGGTACAAAAAAAGCACGTACCAATTCACTGCAAGAGGTTAGTCAGATAACGGTGTCGAAGGACGGATCGAAGCTTCTGTTTTCTTCGCAAAATCGTGTGGGCTACGATCTCTTTCTGTTGAAATTTCCATTCGATCTAAAAGAGCGCGACACGTTGCCCCTTACCAAGTTCCGGCAACAGCAACTCACGGCACAGAATTCTCTTGCGACCATCTTGGGAAATGCAGACACAGTTCGCACTGACACAACACAGCCTTACGGCTCGTTCGATGTACAGTTTGGTGATGCGAATACTGTTCCTCCGAACGAGGATGTACCGTCAATCATCAGCTCTGACACCACAACAAACGTCGATGGCACTTCATTCGTTGCCAAAGACTACAAAGTAGCATTCACGCCAGATGTTGTTACAGGCGCTGCTGGTTATAGCAACTGGTTTGGTGCCCAGGGTACAGCGCAGGCGTTGTTTACTGATATGCTTGGTGATCATGAAATATATTTTCAGGCAAATCTCTTTCTAGATCTAACGAACAGCAATTTCTATCTCTCGTATGCATACTTACCAGGCATCGTTGACTATCGTGTAGCGGCCTTCCATAATGCAGGATACACATACATCAATGACGCCAGTGGCCTACCGTTACTACATCGATTGCGTAACTACGGCACGATCATGTCGGCATCGTATCCATTCAGCCGATTTGCACGCGTTGATGTTATGCTGCAGACCATGGCTATGTCTCGTGAGAATATCGAATTCCCGAATGAACCGTCGTTGAACCGATTTGTGATGGTGCCAGGGGTGTCTTACGTCTTCGACAACACACTGTGGGGCTTCTGGGCGCCGATTGCTGGTACACGATATAACCTAACTGTCGAAGGATCGCCGAAGCTATTTGACAATGGACTTCAGTTTGCTACTGTACGAACAGACATACGTCAGTACATCCATTTGGGCGGTGACTACTGTTTTGCGTTACGGGGTACAGGCGGTTTGAGTGTTGGTCCGAATACGCAGAAGTTTTTTATCGGCGGAACGGATAACTGGATTAATCGCACGCTTTCGAATAATCAGTTGCCCTTCGAGAATCCAGAGGACTTTGCGTTCACACGTCCTGGTTGGCCTCTGCGCGGATATGCAATTAACGAGCGGAACGGTTCGAGATATTTCCTCGGAAACGCCGAGTTCCGCTTCCCACTGTTGTTTGCGTTCCAGGCGGGACCGTTACCAGCGCTGTTTCAAGGTCTGCAAGGCAATATCTTTTTCGACATCGGTGGCGCATTTAACGATCATAACGAGGCACTCGATGCATTGGGACGTGCAGTCGTTAATCCAATACTGTACAGTACTGGCATCGGCATTCGTTCGCTAGCACTTGGACTTCCATTACGAATAGACATCGCATGGAGACGTGAACCATCGGGTATCTTTTCGTCACCTGTGTATATGTTTTCGCTAGGTGGAGATTTCTAGAATTTTTGATGTTATTGACTGAAGTTTTTTGAAAATCCAGCGCGTGCATTTGTGCGCGTAACGATTTCTTGCTCTACAAATGTCATCAGCGAAGCTGGAATCATTGCGACAAATGTTACGGCATCTGAGTAATGTGGTTCGAAGGTTGCATTCACTTCCTGCAATAGCGAAGTTATTCTGCTTACGTCATCGTATGTACAGAAAATCGAAAGTGCTGCCATCGGTACCACAGCAACACGTTCGCACTTTTCGAGAGCAGCTTGTGCAGCTTCTGAGTAAGCACGAGCAAGCGGACCTACACCGAGCTTAATGCCACCGAAATACCGCACCACAACTAACGCAACATCACTTAGTGCAGACCGCTGTAATGCGAACAATAATGGTTTTCCCGCGGTCCCAGATGGTTCACCATCATCCGACATCCTGTATTCCATGCCTTGAGGCCCAATTCGATATGCATAACAATGATGTACCGCATCCCAATACTCAGTGCGCAAGCCTCCGAGATACGACAATGCATCTGTTTTTGTGGCAGCAGGTGCAACACATGCAATGAAGACAGATTTCTTGATGGTAATTTCGGCTCGTGTTTCATGGGCGACAGTCGTGTAGCCCTCAATAGATTCATTCAATAGGACATCCATGCGGATTGGAATGGTATGCTACCCGACGTACGGCGGTAGCGGTGTACTGGCAACAGAATTAGGACAATCGTTAGCTCGTCGCGGACACAGCGTGCACTTTATCACGTACGCCCAGCCAATGAGACTCGATCGCTTTCAAGACAACATTTTCTACCACGAAGTAGAGACACCTGGGTATCCGGTGTTTGAGTTCAATCTCTACACACTTGCACTTGCAGGTCGAATCATAGACGTTGTAAGATATGAAAACCTCGATGTGCTTCATGTGCACTATGCAATTCCACATGCCATCAGCGGATATTTAGCTCGAGAAATCCTTACTCCTATTCGTCCGCTGAAGCTCATCACAACCTTACACGGCACAGACATAACACTTGTTGGACTCGAGCCGTCATTTCATCCACTGGTGAAATTTTCTCTCGAACGCTCTGATATTGTGACAGCAGTATCAAGCGACCTTCGTGAAAAGACACGTCAGAACTTCGGCACCGAATTGCCAATACGCGTTATTCCAAATTTCGTAGACACAACTATCTATAAGCCCGACACATGTCAGCCCCTTTCCAGACAACTACGAAAGGACGGCGAATTTATCCTGATGCACGTATCGAATTTTCGTCCCGTAAAACGCGTAAGCGACTGCGTTCGCATCCTCGCCGAAGTACGTGAAAAGGTTCCGGCAAAACTTGTTTTGGTTGGCGACGGACCAGATCGTGCTGAAGCAGAGCGCCTCGCACGGGAACTAGGGATTGCAGAATACGTTGTATTTCTTGGCAAACAGTCTGCACTCTCAGAGATCCTGTCTATTGCAGATATATTTCTACTGCCGTCACAACAAGAAGCCTTTGGCTTGTCAGCACTCGAGGCAATGAGTTGCGGCGTACCAGTTGTCGCTACAAACATTGGTGGCATACCGGAAGTGGTGTCGCACGGAGAAACAGGATATATCTCTGAGTTAGGCGACGTTAGCCGGATGGCGCGTTATTGCATCGACTTGTTAACAAATCCGAAGAAGCTTGCCATTTTTCGTGAACGTGCAAGAACTCGTGCAGTAGAAAAATTCGACATCGATCTTATTGTCCCCATGTATGAGTCACTCTATAAGGAAGTAGTAGCCGAATGAACGCCGTCCTGCAATACCTAACTGCACATCACCAGCGTTTTGAAGATGAGTTGCTTCGCTTCCTTTCGTTTCCGAGTGTAAGCACCGACCCAGCACAAGCACAGGCTGTTCGCGAATGCGCCGAGTGGTTACATAATAATCTCGAAGCCATCGGCATGCCGACGGTAACGACGTATGCTACGTCTGGGCATCCCATCGTGTATGCTGAGCACCTAGGTGCTGGACCCGACAAGCCAACGGTATTGTTTTACGGACACTACGATGTGCAGCCAGTCGATCCGTTGAATCTGTGGACGAACCCGCCCTTTGAACCGACCATTCGTGATGGCAAGGTGTACGCTCGTGGTGCGACCGACGATAAGGGACAGGTTCTCTTACACATAAAGGCAATCGAAGCGATGCTAGCTGTGAACTCATCGCTTCCAGTAAACATTAAACTCCTTATCGAAGGAGAAGAAGAAGTTGGAAGTCCGAACCTTGCAACGTTCGTACATGCAAACAAAGACCTGCTTCGTTGCGACGCTGTAGTTGTTTCCGACACACCAATGTTCGCTCGTGGCGTTCCTGGAATAGTTTATGGTCTTCGGGGGCTAGCGTACGTGCAGATAGACGTCACGGGTCCAAATCGCGATCTACATAGCGGTTCATACGGCGGTGCTGTAAACAATCCGCTAAATGCACTCTGCTCCATCATTTCTTCATTGAAAGACGCAACCGGACACGTGCTTATCGATGGCTTTTACGATAGCGTAATACCACTCGGCGAATCAGAACGCAACGAGCTTGCAGCACTGAAGTATGATGAAGCAGCCTTGCTTACTGATGTCGGCGTACAAGAACTCTTCGGCGAAGCAGGGTACTCGGCTGTAGAATGTCTCTGGACACGTCCGACACTCGACGTTAACGGTTTGTTAGGGGGCTTTACGGGCGAAGGGGCTAAGACTGTCCTGCCTTCGAAGGCTATGGCAAAGGTCAGTATGCGATTGGTACCCGGACAACACCACGAAGACATTGTCAAAAAGATTAAAGCACACATACAGGCTATACACATTCCCGGAATCACCGTTGCCGTACGAGATTTACACGGTGCCGATCCTGTGCTCGTACCAAAGGATACACCGGTAATGCATGCGGCAGTTAAGGCACTTGAAGACACGTTTCAGCAACCTGTGCGATTTACACGCGAAGGCGGCTCAATTCCTGTGGTGCTTCTATTCGATACGGTACTTAAAGCACCAACGGTGCTGATGGGATTTGGTCTGCACAACGAGAATGCACATTCTCCAGATGAGCACTTCGACCTGAATCACTTTCATATTGGCATGCAAGCAGCAGCACGTTTTTATACGAACATTGCCGCAATAGCAACTGACAACTCCACCATGCCTAATGGATAGCAAGGAACAGAAATGGGAACTGCGCAGAACTGCACTTGAACGCCGAACGCAGTTATCGTCAGAAGCTCGTGAGCTTGCAAATCGTCAGATTTTCGAGCGCGCGCATAAACTCGATGCGTTCCAATTAGCAACAACCGTCCACATCTATCGATCACTCGTTGATGAAGTGGACACATGGCCATTCTTCGAATACGCATGGGGCATTGGCAAATCGGTTTTCGTTCCGATTAGCACTCCGTCTGGTTTACATCACGTGCAGGTAACGCGCGACACACAATGGACACTCGGTGCCTACGGCATCCCTGAGCCCCTTACCGACCCTTCACAGATAATTATGTCGGGACCTGCTGAAGTTACTGTGGTCATTGTTCCTGTTGTTGCATTCGACACCGATTGCAATCGCATTGGATATGGCAAAGGGTATTACGACAGATTCCTTGCGTCGACCAACGTCACTTCGATGGGACTGGCATATGAGTGCCAGAAGGTCGAGCGTATTCTCAGCGAAGAACACGATGTTGCATTGTCTTGCGTCGCATCCGACCAACGATGGTACATTGCATGAGGCACATATTCGCGAAGTCGACATTAACTGTAAAGCGCATTCTGTTCGTAATAACATTTATAATCGGTACGTTGCACATTGCGTGTGCGGCAACCGAGCCCGACTTGATGTTATTGGATAACACGGAAAAAATTGTGCAATACGGACTCGATTCAACAGGGTCGTGGTGGGCTATAACGCAGCCGTATGAGCAGTTCGTTCATGTCTACATCAACGGCAAACGCTACGGTCCGTACTCGTCTTCAACATTGCCTCGTTTTTCAAACGATGGGTCGACGTGGGCCTTTGCCTTTGTGCGAGACCTTCAGGCATACGTACGCACGCCGGAGGACGAAAAGCGCATAGCTGCTGAACGCATCAATGGCGTGGTGTTTGGTTCGCAAAGCCCAATACCCTGGGTAGAATTCAGCGTCTCTGATATTCGAACGATAACCGATGGCTCAACCACGTATTCGACGACGGGAGCAATAGGTCTTGCGAAGCTCGATCCGAGTGGCACTGTCGTCTGGCATGTTGCACGCCGTGGATCGCAAATGGCACTAGTGCGCAACGGCGTAGACAAGTATGTGTACGACGACATAGAGTTAGCAGGCGTATGGTCTGATGCGCGTCCAGTGTTTTCAGCGCGTATCGGTGCTCTTTGGACCGTGTTCTTAGGGGAGCAAGAATTGGTCGGCAACATGCAACGTGTTTTAAACCTTACGGTAAACGCGTTTGGCACCGTTGTCGCATTCAATGCATCGAGTCCGTCGTCGTTTATCAACTCGTACATGTATACCGACGACTATCGCAACTGCTGGGTCGGACCTAATCTCGACGAAGCGCGCGATTTGGTGCTTAGTCCGTGTTGCGATCTCATCGCAGTACCAGGTAAGGCTCAAGGGGGCTCTCGCGTTGTGCTATTTAATAGCGCGGCTTATCCAGCCGGAACTGCTACCTCTCGACCTGCCTTCTCCTTTGATGGTGCACACATGGCCTTCACCGGAAATGATGGTGAAAGTTTTATTTCGATGGACGGACTTCGGCACGCCGTGAGAGGCGGGGTAGCTTTAAGTGCACAGTGTGCTCTTTCACCATCGGGATCTACAGTTGCCTGGACGAGTAGTACAACACTTGTTGTGTATGACCTTGATCGAGAAAAAATGACGTTAAATAAAATGTGCGATACAATGAGTCTGGATGTCATCTATAATCGACGTACATCCGAGTACCAAGCCCTTGGCTTGTATGGTGCCAGGCTCTTTCTACTATCGAGTCCGGCCCGTTAGGGTATCTTCGCACATGCGATACATCGTCACAAACAGTCCCGATTCTACAGATACTCCTGTACGTCTCAACGCAGACGGAACATGCCAAATCAGAGATGTGTCGCTTCGCGTCGTTGCTGGTAATCGTCCAGGACTCTACCACGTCTCGCTTAATGATACCGAACCCGTCCCTATCATGTTAACAAGCGACGGTATAGACTTTGTAAGCATTAGCATTCGCGGTTATACATACGATGTCAAGGTCCTAAAGGAAGGACATCACCGTTTGTTTGCAATGCTGAACGCTTCTCCTGCAGCGCAACATCGAACAATAAAGGTAACAGCGCCGATGCCCGGACTACTAAAGACTGTGTTCTTTGCAGAACACGCTCACGTTAGGAAAGGCGATACACTGTTTATTCTCGAAGCAATGAAAATGGAAAATGCAATTGCGTCGCCTGTATCCGGCATCCTGCATTCTGTTGCCCTGTCGGAAGGATTACCCGTTGAAAAAGGATCTGTACTGTGTATTGTGGAGCCAACATGACCTCATCTATCTTTTCGTCCCGACCAATCAGATTTCTCGCATCATTGCGAACGATCGGATGTTTGGTAATTGCACTCCTCGCATTTGGCTTGGTAGAATCTGAAGCACAAACATGGCGGAGTCTTAGCGGTGCAAACCCATATGTGCATAGAATAAAAGTTTGGCAGAATCCTACGATGCTCATCGCATTGGCAGATTCGGCTCAACCATTGTATGAAAATGCCAGCGCTCAACTCGAATTCTATTCAGGTGAAGGGTATCGCATCAGTCTCGATGACGGTGCAACATGGAGTCCGTCGAAGCTCCATAGTTTCAGCGTCCGCGACATTATTCGCATGCCGGGTGACGGACAGACTTGGATTGCGGCTGTAATAAAACCATTTGTTTTTACTGGTGGCACGCTGCGCTCCGACAATGCAGGTACAGATTGGCCCCCGTTTGCAGATAACGATATTCTTTCGATAGAACAATTACACGTTCGTTTAGCAGATTCTAACGAAGTGTACGCAGGTGTGTTCAGCACCTCGCAGGGGTTTCAGGTTTCAAGAGATTCGTGCAGAACATTTGTGGACCGCTCCGGACAACTGCCGATTTCAACTCGTGTAATAGCATTCTCGTCCTTTAACGATTCACTTGTGTTTGTAGGGGGCGATGGAAGGGGTCTGCCTGGGGTACTACATTCGACAAACCTAGGTCTCTCGTGGATGCAGGATACAGTGGGTATAGACAACAAACGAATCCTGTGCATTCTACCGTCAAAATTCTTTGCAAATGTTCTTTACTGCGGCACAGATTCTATTGGTGACAATGGAGCAGTTGGTACGGGTATCTTTAAAAGCAACGACTCGGGCAGTACGTGGTTCCGTCTCGAAGGATCTGAAGGAAAGCGTGTGTGGCATATTCTCGAGCATCCAACTAACCCTGCTGTGTTGCTCGCAGCGGCCGACTCTGCGGGCGTAATCGCAAGCGGCAACTGGGGCCATGGATGGGAACCATGGAACGATGGATTGCCACAAGGTGCAGTGGTGCGTACGCTTGAACTTGTCGCAGATGTACTTCCTCATCGCTCTATTGCAGCTTATGCGGGCACCTACGGTCATGGCGTGTACAAATCCTCGCTTATCACAACCGACGTAGCAGAGGACGAACCTTCAGCCAATCAGCACATACGCATCTCACCAAATCCAGCATCCGATGATGTTGTGGTCCGCACGTACAGCACTGCACCGTCAACCAGTCTTGTTTTGCTCGACATCACAGGACGAATGGTACTGACTGTTCAAGCTTCAACAACAGATGGATTCGAGAGCACGTTTAGACTTGGCATCTCGGAGCTCCCCATTGGCTCGTACCGAATCGTTGCAAGTGGTGGACAGCACCAAACCGTTGGAATGCTTTCGGTCGCTCGTTAAGCATACATCGATAAGCAAGCATTACATCGCGTATTCGATTACGTGCTGTGAAGTAGCACTTGCCATGCATCTGCGACACCGCCTTGCTGAATAAGCTTTTTTGCAGCAGCATGTGCGCTTACAGAATCGACAACATTTTTAGGCATTGCGAAATCTGATCTTTTCTCGGGTATCGACTCGAGATAAGCAAGTTGTGCTAGGTCATTGCCAGAAAGCACATCACTGTTTCTTATTCTAGCTGGTAAGGCATCCATACCAATGCAGATATGTGAGGGCTGTGTGGCTTCAAAAATGTCCGTTGCGCGACAGTAGTACGAGTGACCCATGCGTGCTACCAAATCCATCTTTCGCGGATCGATTCTTCCGTCAGTCATTACACTATCAGAAACGTGAAAGCACACTGCTTCTAACAGAATCATGTTGCCGTTGCCACCGATGTCCCTTCGCAACTCAATGTGGTCTATCATTCTGCATTCCATCACATACGGCGACTCAGCGACCGATGGGGGGGCAACCTCTACCGATGGACGTTTTGTAAAGCCTGCCTTCACAAACTCGTCGACACCTCGGGGATAATCGGACGATGCCAGATTCATCTGATGTATCATCGAATAGGTCACGGCGCTAACAGTGCATTCTTGGGTCTCCATCAGGTTCAGCCATGTGTCCTTTTCCCTGCCGGTTTTTGCAGCTACTGCCGGCCCAATGGCCAGGATCGGAGGCTTCGACGCAAAGGCATTAAAAAAGGAAAAGGGGCTCAGGTTGGTGTTTCCAATGGCGTCGGCAGTTGCCACAAAGGCTATTGGCCGTGGCGCAACACCTCCGAGAACCAGTTGATGTCTGTCACGATGCGAAAGCTCGTCAGGAAAGAAGGTAATCATGCAGCGAAATTGGCCCCTTTCGGCCCCTTTGCCAAATAGTGCCCGTAAACTTTCTCAGCCGTGTATATTTGCGGCTCACCAACATCGAACTTCTCACCCTCTCGGAGCTCAGTTATGACGTCACGCGTGTCAAGCCTTACGGGCATTCTCTCAGCTACGCTGCTGCTGTCCATTGCACTCGTGCTTACAGGATGTCCCAGCAAGCGATCGGGAGATCCCAACGACGTGATCGTTATTAAGAACACTTGGCATAAAATTGACACGCCTCCGGGCGCAGACCCTTTGGTAGCTGACTCATTAGGAGGAAACGGCTTCGAAGCAAAGGCTGCCTCGATGGGCTTCGAAACCTACACGTTTGCAGAAGAAGACAAAAAGGTTTTCGAGGTAGAAGGCGTAAAAACTGGTGGACAGTTCACATACATCGAATCGCAATTCCCCGCGACATTTCGGCCTGTCGGTCAAAGCTCGAGTTTTACGCAGGTCAATGACGTTGCTTCGCTTGTATACGAAGCGCTCATCGTCCAACATCCGATAACGCTGGCATACGCGCCCGGCCTGGCAACACACTGGAAAATTTCAGCAGACAAAAAAGTGTTCACGTTTCGCATCGATCCACGTGCGCGTTTCAGCGACGGATCGCCAGTCACAGCGCGTGATGTTGTTGCAACATGGAAACTGATGATGGACGAGTCGATCGGTGAACCTTCCTCACAACTTGTATACAGCAAGTTTGAAGAGCCGGTTGCGCTGTCGAAGTACTTACTCGAAGTCAAGTGCAAGACGGTGAACTTCCGTAACCTTCTTTACTTTGGCACTTCGTTGATCATCATGCCTGAAAAGCAGATCGGCAGCATCACCGGTAAAGAGTTCATTGAAAAGTATAACACCGAGATGCCGATGGGTACAGGAGAGTACATTCTCTTGGAATCCGATATCAAATCCGGTCAGTCGTACACTCTAACTCGCCGCGACGATTACTGGGCAAAAGACGACTTGATGAACAAGTCGACAGGTAACTTCGATAAGATTACCATCAACGTAGTAAAGGATAACCCGACGCTCGAATACGAGAAGTTTAAAGCAGGAGAAGCTGATATTCTTCGCTTCAATATGAACTCGACCGAAAACTGGGTTAACGACACAGCGTATCTTGGCATCAAGAACAGCTGGGTACTCCGCAAGCGTATCTACACGGACGGACCGATGGGTACTCAAGGCATCACATTCAACATGCGGAAGCCACCATTCGACGATATACGTGTTCGTAAAGCATTCATCCTTCTGTTCAATCGCCAACAACAAATCGAGAAATTGTTGTACAACGAATACGAGCCGTACGACACGTACTATCCGAACACCGTGTTCTCAAACCCTAAGAATCCGGTAATGAAGTACGATCCGACAACAGCGCAGCGACTCCTTGCAGAAGCTGGCTGGTCTTCGAGGAACTCCGATGGTCTTCTCGTAAAGAACGGCAAGCCGTTCGTACTAGAGATTGCAATTCAGAAAACCCTTGAGCGATTCTTAACGCCGTATCAGGAAGATCTGCGTAAGGCCGGCATAGACTTGAAGATCAAATACATGGATTGGAATGCGGTTATCAAGAATATCGACGAACGCAATTTCCAGATCTTCGCGTTTGGGTACGGTGGTCTTATTACACCAAATCCGGAGACTTCGCTGAACAGTGAACTCGCGGACAAAAACGACAACAACAACATCCAGGGATTCAAGAATCCACGAGTCGATCAACTGTGCGATGAGTACGACTCAACATTCAACATCGAGCGACAGATCGAAATCATCCGTGAAATCGATGGCCTTGCGTACGACGTATACATGACGGGGTTCTGGTGGAACCCACGTGGTATGCGCGTGGCCCACTGGAACAAGTTTGGTATGCCCGAATATGGTCTACCGCGATACGGTCAGTTAGGTTATGTTCAGCGTACTGCCGCATCGTATTGGTGGTACGAACCTGCGAAAGCATCTGCTCTTGTTGAGGCAAAGAAGAACAACACTAAACTCGCTGACCCTTCAGCAATTCAAACGCTTCGCTTCTGGAAAGACTACTCCAGTGCGGCAGGTAAGTAATCGATGTTTCAGTACTTTGTTCGACGACTGCTACTTGCTATTCCTACCTTCATCGGTTGTACGATGGTGGTGTTCTTCATCGTGCAGTTTGCTCCCGGTGGCGCGTATGAGCAACAGCTTAACGCGCTAAAGAAAGGTGGAGCTGGGGGCGAAGGAGGCGCAGCAACTGCTATTGGTGCAGAGGCATCAAATATTCCTCCAACGCAGCTCGAAGCGCTGCAGCGCTACTATCAGGTAGACCGTCCGATTTGGGAACGCTACCTTATTTGGATGGCACTCATGCCAAACAAAGTCGATGATTACCAAGCACAAATAGGCAAGCCACGCAATGTCGGAAATGACCAGCGTGTACTCGTACGTAAGGATGCCGCCGGACAGCTTGCGGTGTACGACGCCGTTGATACAACAAAGCGTCTCGAAGAGTGGCATTGGGATGTTTCGAAAACAGAAGGAACTGTGTGGGTGTATCGTAAGCAGCCATCTGGGTTGTTGACGCTGGATTTGGGTAGATCGTACCAGTATCGAAAACCTGTTACCGAGCTAATTGTTGAGCGTATGCACGTTTCGATTCAGTTCGGACTTATCGGCTTCATTCTCAGTTATGTCGTGTGCTTCTACCTGGGCACCCAGAAAGCGCTTCGTCATGGAAGTACATTTGATGTTGTTACCTCGAGTGCCGTGTTCATTGCGTACTCAATTCCAGGTTGGGCAGTTGGTGCGGTGTTACTCGTCCTTCTCGGCGGGGGGTCGTTCCTTGCACTGTTCCCAACGGGCGGGTTTCAATCAAACGACTACGATACACTTTCCTTCTTCGAGAAAATACTCGATCGCGCATGGTATTTCGTGTTACCAACCATTGCATATACAATCGGAGGGTTTGCATCGCTCACCATGTTGATGAAAAATTCGTTGCTCGACACCATGGGTCAAGACTACATCCGTACGGCGTATGCAAAGGGCCTTCGAGAAAATCGCGTCATCTGGATGCACGCAATGCGTAACTCCATCATACCATTGATGGCCACGATTGGTAACGTCATCGCAATCTTTCTAGCAAGCAATTATCTGATTGAAGTTGCATTTAACATTGAAGGCATCGGCAAGCTTTCTTTTGATGCAATTGTGTACCGCGATGTGAACGTCTTTTTTGCCTTCACCGTAATCAGCGTTATTGTGACGTTGGTAGGATCGATCATTTCCGACTTCATGCTTGCGGTTGTTGACCCTCGCATTCGATTCAAGTAACTATGTCAACGAAGCCCAAGAAACACCTATCGATTAACGAGCGCCGCTGGAAGAAATTCAAGAGTCTGAAGCGCGGATATTTTTCGCTCCTCATTCTTTTGTTCACCTACCTGGTGTCGTTTTTGTTGCCGCTGCTGGTTAGTGACAAAGCAATTGCTGTTCACTACAAGGACGAAACGTCGTTCCCTGCAATCCGCGACTTCGCATCATCTCTCATACCGTTCGATAACCTGAAGCCATCGACATTTCGCAGTGGCACAGAATTCGGACAAGTCGGGAATGATGGCGAAGCTGATTATCGACGCCTTGACTTACAATACGAGGCTGCAAATGGTGACGACTGGGTCTTTATGCCTATCTATCCATTCGGTCCCAACGAAGACATCGGTGTAAACGGCAACGAGAAGTTCATCGCACCATTTACTGCCGATGCGAACGGCTTCACCCGATTGTTCGGCACCGATGATCGCGGACGTGATGTGCTTGCGCGTATGTCGTACGGATTCGGCGTTTCAATTTCGTTCGCACTCCTTGTTGCAATTCTGGAGTATCTCTTTGCGATACCTCTGGGTGCTGTGATGGGGTATTTCGGCGGATGGCTCGACGTTGTACTGCAGCGTTTCATCGAGATCTGGCAGTCACTGCCGTTCCTGTTCCTTATCATCATCGTCGTAAGTATCATTGGTCCGAGCTTTATGCTGCTGGTGCTCTTCCTCGCACTATTTGCGTGGATTGGCATTGCAATTCAGATGCGCGCTCAGTTTTACCGCGAGAAGACAAAAGACTATGTAGCTGCTGCCGTTTCGATTGGTGTGCCAACGTGGAAAATTCTTCTCAAGCACATCTTTCCGAACACACTGGTGCCTATCATCACGTATTTCCCGTTTGCTGTGGTTGCCAGCATTGCTGCACTGGTTTCTCTCGATTTCCTTGGGTTTGGTCTTGCGCCACCAACTCCGTCGTGGGGACAAATGATTGGTGTCGGTCTAGCAAACCTTACGAAGTACTGGCTTGTACTCGTACCGATGGGTGCAATGTTTGTAACACTGTCGCTTGTTGTGTTCATTGGTGAAGGCATTCGCGAAGCATTCGATCCAAAAGTATTCTCACGGCTACGCTGATGACCCCCGAACCACTCGTACAGGTCATCGACCTCAAGACACACTTCAACATCGAAGGCACATGGGCTAAAGCCGTAGATGGCGTTACGTTCGACATCCTCAAACGCGAAGTGTTGGGCATCGTGGGCGAGTCTGGTTCCGGCAAGTCCGTGACTGCACTCTCCCTCATGAAACTCATCCCCGATCCTCCGGGCAGGATTGTAGGGGGCAAGATTCTCTTTAAGGGGCGAGACATCGTGCAGCTGTCCTACGAAGACATGTATGAGATTCGTGGCAGCGAGATTGCAATGATTTTTCAAGAGCCGATGACGTCACTCAACCCGACGTTTCCTATTGGCATGCAGATCGCAGAAGTAATTCAGACGCACGAGAAAGTGTCGAAGAAAGAAGCGCGAGCCCGTGCCATCGAGATGCTCGCATTGGTTGGCATTCCCGACCCTGAACGACGCTTGAACGAGTACCCGCATCAGTTCTCCGGTGGTATGCGTCAACGCGTGATGATTGCTATTGCCTTGTCCTGCAATCCATCCGTACTTATTGCGGATGAGCCGACTACAGCACTCGACGTAACGATACAGGCGCAGATCCTCGATTTGATGTTGTCGCTAAAAGAACGACGCCAGGATGCTGCAATCGTCCTTATCACCCACGATCTTGCAGTCGTTGCTGAAATGTGTCACCGTGTAATTGTTATGTACGGTGGTAAGATTCAAGAGATTGCTTCAGTTAATGACCTGTTTGATAGTCCGTTGCATCCGTATACTGTTGGCTTGCTCGAATCGATTCCAAAGCCTGCACACGAACGTGGCAAACATGAACGACTAAAGGCAATTCCCGGTAACGTGCCGAGCATCATGAACCTTCCAATCGGCTGCAAATTCTCTACGCGGTGTCCCGTAAAAATTGATCTCTGTGAAATGCAGGAGCCACCGTTGCGAGAAGTATTGCCTGGACATCATGTACGGTGTCATCTTGTAGAATCGGCGCCCCATGTACAGCCCCCTGTAGAGGTAACGTCATGAGTGCGCAACCACTACTCGAAGTAAAAGACCTAAAGGTGTTCTTCCCGGTGCACGGGGGAATTTTGCAGCGCAAGGTTGCCGAGGTGAAAGCGGTCGATGGTATTTCGTTTACACTATATCGTGGTGAGACACTGGGGCTCGTTGGTGAATCTGGATGTGGCAAGACTACGGTTGGACGTGCCATCATCAACATTCTGAAACATGTTGCACCAGATGTACATGTGTCGGGTTCGGTAGTGTACATAGACAAGAAGGGGAATCGCACCGATCTTCTTGCACTTTCGAAGAGCGACATGAAGGACTACCGACGTCAGATACAGATGATTTTTCAGGATCCGTATTCGTCGTTAAATCAGCGTCTCTCCGTCAAACAAATGGTGGCCGAACCACTCGAAGTCCATCAACCGGAAATGAAATCGAAAGAGGTTGACGACAAAGTGCATTGGCTTCTTGAGAAAGTTGGATTACAACCGGAGTACGCAGCTCGTTATCCGCACGAATTTTCTGGTGGACAACGTCAGCGTATTGGCATTGCCCGAGCACTCGCAACAAATCCTGAGCTTATCGTTTGCGATGAACCTGTATCGGCGCTCGACGTGTCGGTGCAAGCGCAGGTTATCAATCTCATGGATGATCTGCAGGCTGAATTCGGAATGTCATACCTGTTTATTGCTCACGACTTGAGTGTGGTGTATCACATCTCTGAACGTATTGCAGTGATGTATCTTGGGTCGATGGTTGAAATTGGAACAGCAGAGCAGGTGTACTTCAACCCGACGCATCCATACACGCGTGCGTTGTTGTCGGCTGTACCTGAGCCCGATCCGCATCGCACGGACAAAAAGCGCATCATCCTAGAAGGTGATATTCCAACACCGCTCAACAAGCCATCTGGTTGCGGGTTCAGAACGCGATGTCCGATTGCCCGTCCAGAATGCGCCACATTCAACCCACCACTAGAACCAAAGCAAAGTGGTGCAATAGTGGCTTGTCCGTACGTCGCCTAACGTTTCTTTCCTGTCTTTGCAGCAGGTGCCACAGGCGCAGGTGGTGCAGGTGCTGGCATCCAAGAACTGCGTTTACCGCCCAGCACTGGCTCGACGATAAAGCCCCTTTCTGCGAAGCCCCTTAACATGCCTACCTTACCAGGAAGGTGCAGTGCACCAACTGCGATAAAGACATCGCCACGTACGAGTTCTTTCGACAAGCGGTCGACCATGATGGTGTTTCGGTCGGCGTTAATGCTACGTTCGAAATCCTTGAATTTCGACAGCTCCTTACTCAATTCTTCAATGGCACTCAATCGCTCGTTGGAATACATTTCAATGAGTGCTGACATCATTGTATCAACTTCGTGAATCGACTTTGCTGCTTCGAGCAGTGCCTCATTAGGAATTTTGTTAAGCACTTCAATTTGTTCTTTTGGAGATTCAACACCACGACGTGGTACGTTTGCTTGCGTAACAACCTCCCATAAAAACTCATCGATACCGTACGGAGCTGTTGACTCCACTTCGTCCATCATTAGCATAGCCATGATAAATGGTGGACGCATGACTTCGACCATCGGAGCCATTACTCCAAGTCTCTTTCGAAGTGCTGTACGGATAATCACCAGTTCTTCGGGTGTATAGAGTGAAGCGATCGTCTTGCCTGCAGGCAACATGGCAACCGATGGGTCTATAGCCGTAGCCATTGAATCGAGATCGAGCTCGCCATAGAACACGCGTGACTTTTTAAGAAGTGTTAGCACTGTATCGCGCTGACGCATGATGGTAGAGTCGCGAAGGTGCATCGTACCAAAGATGTGCGAAACAGCTCCGTTTGGAGCTGTTAGTCGCCAGAGCAACGAGTTTGCGGTGGTATCCAAGGCAGGAGAATGTGCACCCAGAGTAACACTAACAATTGCAAAGAAACCGATGACCGTGGTAACAGTAACCGAGCAAAAGCTTAATGTCGTCGAGCAAAAGCGTTTTACGACGAGTTCGTTCATTTTTTGTTTGTCTTTTTCCATTGTTCGTATTGCGGGTATAACGAAACATGGCTTGTATCGATTGCCGTGACGGAATTCTCTAAAGTCATTGTTGTTGCATTCGAAGGCCAGAAGACAACAGGCATGCTTTCACCGCCGTGTGTTCCGTTGCTCTCTGAATATGTTTCTGAATTCATCGAGTTAAGGGCCATCATATAAGGTGAATTGTTGTCATACTTATACATTTTCAACGTGCTCAGACTGTCGAATTCGAAGGTCAGTTCGGCGTTGAGAACCTTGCCTTCGGAGTACAAGCGCTTTCTGACGTTGCGTGCGCCCGGCATATCGTCTTCGGGTTTAGTACCTTCGAGATAGTCTGTTATAAGCTCGGCAAACTCTTTAAACGATATGTCACGTCCATCGTCCTTGGTCGACACGATGTTGTGATAGGTAATGGTGCACGAACCGCTAGTTGGTCCCGTCATCGTAATCTTGTAACTCTTCCGCTCAACCGTGAGACATCCAGCAAGCGTTAACCCAATCAAGCACAGCAGGATAGAAAAGGACAGGGTGCGTGTCATGTGTTTCCCAAATTGATTCAAGACAAAAGATGACAGAAGCCGCAAATTCGGAAAAAAAGCTACTTGTATTCCTTTTACTTGTTGCGTTCGTGTACTTCGCACCGCTATCGCAGGCGCAAGAAGCAGTGGACAGTATTCAGATATACGCTCAGATGGCGGTTGACAACATGGACAACAACCAGCCCGAGGCTGCTATCGTTGCGTGGGAACGTGCCCTCGCATTGGCACCTGATAATGTCCCATTTCGATACGAATTCGCACTTGCAAACGTAATGGCCAAACGCTACGATTCTGCAATTGCTCTACTAGCACCGATCTATCGTAATCCACAATTGTTAGACCGAGGTTACCAGCTGCTTGGGAATTGCTACGACATGTTGAACGACTCAGCTAGGTCATTGCCGTATTACCGTGAAGGACTTGTTGCTTTTCCCCAATCAGGACGGTTGCACTATGAAATGGGTGCTGCAGCATTGATAGACGGGAACCCGATGGACGCAACTGAATGGTGGAGAAAGGGAGCACAGTTCGAGCCAGCATTTGCAACAAATTATTACTGGCTTGCCAGAACCCATGCCGGCACGCGAGACAGGATATGGGGTGTGCTCTATGCAGAGGCATTCTTGAATCTCGAGCGAAACACACAACGCACGCGCGAGATTAGCAAACTGCTGTTTGATACGTGGAACGCATCGATGATGCTGGGCGACACGACGGATCCGATTAACTTCTGCACGGACTCCTTACTCGAGATTCTGTCTCCGAACGGTCCGAACGTCATGAGCTTTCCAGTTGCGTTCGAATACACCATTGCAACGTCTGCGGAACCTCTTATCCCAAGCGTCGGGGTAACCAAACGCCTCACAGTAGCTCAGATGGTAGATGTGCGCATCCGGATGGTAAAAGCTTGGAGTAAGGCCGGCTATGACACGTTGTATCCGAACGATGTCTTAACCTGGAACGTTCGCTATTTGAAATCTGGATGGTTGAAAGAATACTTATGGTGGGTGTATTCGTACGGTGATAAGAAGGAAATGAATGAGTACTTCAAGGCAAACGAAGACAGGTACGATAATTTTCTAGGCTGGTACGGACAGAATAGTCCTTCGTTCAAGAATCCTCTCTGCATAGACCTTCGTTGCCAGTAAACCGCCAATTCCGTAAGTTTGGGGTCATATTCACGTTAACGAACCGAAGATCTCATGTATACACTGTTAATGATTTTGTCAGGCATCATGGCCGTCCTGCTGGTCCTTGTGGTTCTTATTCAGCCTGGTAAGGCAGATATGATTGCAGGTATGGGTGGTTTTGGTGGTCAGATGTCTAATCTATTTGGACATCGTCAGTCGCGTAACCTCCTTCAAACAATTACCATGTCGCTAACTGCTGGCCTGATGTTTTTTGCAGTTGTAATTAACAAGACGGCGCTACCTGAACGTACTTCAGGCATACGCGGTTCGGTGCTTGAAAACGTTGATCCTTCGTCGCTTCCACCAGCGTCACCACAACGTCCAGCACAACAGCCACAACAAGCCCAACCACAGCAAGCTCAACCAGACCCAAATACTCCTCCTGCTGGCAGATGAAAATAGGTTCTGAGGTTGCGAAAGATCTAACGTTTGATAAGAACGCAGATGCGAATCGTAACCTTTTTCGCATTTTCGGTTCGAAAGCCGATCAGGTTAGAGAAGGTGGGGGTAAGAAAGCCACCGAGCGTCATCACGCAAAAGGCAAGCTCACTGCTCGTGAACGTATTCATGCGCTGCTTGATGAAGACTCTGGATTTCTTGAAGTTGGATTGTTCGCTGCATACGAGATGTACGTCGAGCACGGTGGTGCACCCTCAGCGGGAGTTGTAACTGGAGTCGGCATCGTAAGCGGACGTGAGTGCATGATCGTTGCAAATGACGCCACAGTCAAGGCAGGTGCGTGGTTCCCAATGACTGCGAAGAAGAATATGCGGGCACAAGAGATTGCGCTCGAGAATCATCTTCCGATTATCTATCTCGTAGACTCTGCTGGTGTGTTCCTGCCTATGCAGGACGAGATATTTCCTGACAAAGAACACTTCGGACGTCAGTTCCGCAATAACGCCATCATGAGTGCTAAGGGTATTCCCCAGATAGCAGCCATTATGGGTCCGTGTGTTGCAGGCGGAGCCTATCTGCCCCTCATGAGTGACGAAGCGTTAATCGTGAACGGAACTGGAAGTGTATTCCTTGCTGGTCCTGCTCTTGTAGAAGCAGCAATTGGCGAACAAACGGGTATCGAACCACTGGGTGGTGCCACGATGCATAGCACGGTGTCTGGTATTGTGGACTATAAAGTTGATTCCGACGAAGAGGCGCTCCTCCTCATTCGATCGTTGGTGGATAAATTTTCTCCGACGAAGGGCAAAAAGTCTGTGTTCTCGCGCATAGAGCCGCAGGTACCCGCTTTTGACACTGCGGAAATCGATGGCATAATGCCATCAGACAGAAGCAAACCATACGACACACATCAAGTACTTGCTAGGTTGTTAGACGCATCGGAATTCGATGAATACAAAGCTTCTTATGGGAAGACGATTGTTTGCGGCTACGGACGCATTGATGGTTGGGCAGTAGGCATCGTTGCCAATAATCGTGCAATCGTTCGCAATGGAAACGGCGAAATGCAAGTGGGTGGTGTTATTTACAGCGACAGTGCCGACAAGGCAGCGCGCTTTATTATGAACTGCAATCAACGACGCATACCACTTGTCTTTCTTCAGGATGTAACAGGCTTCATGGTTGGAACCCGTGCTGAACAGGGTGGCATCATCAAGGATGGGGCTAAAATGGTGAATGCTGTTGCAAACAGTGTTGTACCTAAGTTTACTATCATCATGGGTAATTCTTACGGTGCCGGTAACTATGCCATGTGCGGTAAGGCTTACGACCCGCGCCTTATCTACTCGTGGCCAACATCACATATTGCCGTCATGGGTGGAGGTCAGGCCGCAAAGACCCTTTTGACGATTAAAGTTGCTACTCTCGAGAAGACCGGCGAGGCCCTTACCGACGACCAGAAGAAAACAATGCTGCGTGAGATTCAAAAGAAATACGACGATACAACAACACCCACGTACGCCGCTGCAAGATTATGGGTTGATGGTATCATCTTGCCTACGCAGACACGCGACGTTATCTCGCGTGGTATTGCAGTAGCATCGCATAACGACGAGATTGCTGACTTCAAGACAGGCGTGTTGCAAGTGTAGTATGCCGTTTCGGTGGTAGTATGCCTAGCAGTTGGTATACTTGGTTAGAATAACCTATGAACGAACTCTCGCAGATCGTTGGTGCAGAAAATTCATCAGTACGACTGATCGACAGGCTTGCGTTCGCGCGTGATGCCAGCCTTTATCGCCTCGTTCCAGAAATTGTCATCCGCCCAGCTACATCCGCTCACGTCCGCGACGTCATGGCATGGTGCGTTGCAAACAAGAGGCACCTGACATTTCGTACGGCTGGCACGAGTCTTTCCGGACAAGCCGTTACCGACGGCGTAATGGTTGACCTTACTCGGCACTGGAAAGCTTGTAAGGTGCTTGAAGAAGGGGCTCGAGTACGGGTTCAACCCGGTGTTACCGGCGGAAGAGTAAATGCCATGTTGCGTCCGCATGCGCGTAAGCTGGGTCCGGACCCCGCATCGCTCACTGCTTGCATGATAGGCGGCGTCGTCGCTAATAATGCAAGTGGAATGTGCTGCGGCACTTCAATGAATTCGTACCATACCATTGAGTCGATGGTATACATGCTCACCGACGGCACACGCGTTGATACAGCATCGGATGCGTGCGACTCAGCCCTCGCCGAGGCGAACCGCCGAGTGTACGAAGGTATTGCGCTACTACGTGATGAGATACGATCGGATGATGAACTTTGTGAACGCATTCGTCGCAAGTACAGAATAAAAAACACGATAGGCTATTCGCTGAACGCATTTCTGGACGAAGTCGAACCTGCACGCATCTTAGGACGATTGATGATTGGAAGCGAAGGCACGTTGGGTTTCATCGAAGAGGTTATGTTCAGGACAGTGCCAGATGCGAGATACAAACTCACCGCCCTCATCATATTTAGTTCGATTGACGCTGCCTGTGAGCAGATTGAAGAGCTTCGCAATGCAGGAGCTGCGGCAGTAGAGTTAATGGATGATGCATCGCTACTGTCGTTTGCAACCCTTAATACAACGCCCGAAGAGTATTGCATTGATGTACCAGGTGCAGCAGCATTGCTAGTTGAGTTTCATGCTACTTCGATTGAAGAATCTGCCGAACAACAGTGTTGGGCTGATGCATGGGTGTTGGGTCTGGATGTGTTGCGACCCGTTGTGTGGACTCATGACGCAAGCATACAGGCAACACTCTGGCATTTGCGCAAGGGCCTCATGCCAACGCTAGGCGCAATGCGTCCGTCCGGCACAACAATGATTAACGAAGATGTTGCTGTGCCTGTTCACCGGTTGCCACAATTGGTTCGTGATGTTCGCAAGGCGTGTATTGCACATGGCTACCACGATGCAATCATTTTTGGCCACGCGAAGGACGGAAACATTCATTTCGTTGTAAATCAAAAATTCGTCACGACCGAAGATGTTCAACGATACAAGTTGTTCATGGACGAGATTGCAAGGATTGTTGTAACGGTTCATGACGGATCGCTGAAGGCAGAGCATGGTACCGGACGGAACATGGCACCATTTGTAGAAATGGAGTGGGGAGAAATTGCAACGGGTGTAATGCGAAGGCTAAAACAGCTTGTCGATCCACATGGCATTCTTAACCCGGGAGTAATTCTCAGCGACAACCCAACTATTCACCTTGAAAACATAAAGCGCGTTCCGGAAGTGAACGCCATTGTAGACAAATGCATTGAGTGTGGTTTCTGTGAACATGTCTGTCCGAGCCGAAACATCACACTAACTCCGCGGCAACGCATAGGTATTCTTCGAGAGCTGCACGGTGGGTTGTCAGCGCGCGATCGCAAGGAGGTGCTTGCCGATTATCAGTATGACAGCATTGACACCTGCGCTGCAGATGGAATGTGCGAAGCTGTATGTCCGGTTTCGATAAACACCGGTACACTTGTCAAGCAGTGGCGGACAAATCATACATCGTTCGCAGCACGTGCCGTTGCCCGCATCTCGTCGGCATCTTATGGTACAACGAATGCGGTAATGCGCATTGCAGCCCCCTTGCTTTTGACCCTTACCAAAAAGTCGAACGCGCTTCACTGGAAGAGCGCACAACCGTTACAAGGCAACGGCGATGTCGAGGCTCCGATGTTTCTGTATTCGCCAGGATGCGGCTCGCGATGGCTTGGTAAGCCTCCTGGTGAACACAGTGTCGTTGATGCTGTGTTGACGTTGGCCGAACGTGCCGGCATTCGCATGACTGTAGCGAACAATGCAAATGCACATTGTTGCGGACAGATTTATGATTCAAGGGGTCTGGTGGAAGCAGCTCAGGAAGTGTGCATAAAGTCGCTGAATAGCGATCGTGGCAATGCACTTATCCCATGGGTAGTAGACTCGTCAACATGTGCTCATACATACAAACAACACGCGAAGGATGGACGTTCGATTATCGATCTCGTAACCTTTCTTACAGATACAGTTTTGCCGAATGTACCTATATCTAAACGCTTTGAACATGTTGTGTTGCACCCAGGTTGTGGTGCTCAGCATCTGGGAGTTGATGCTTCAGTGCGTGACCTTGCATCGTTATGCGCAAAGAAGGTTACTGTTCCAACGAGTGCAGGTTGTTGCGGAATGGCTGGCGATAGGGGGCTTCGATATCCAGAACTTATTGCCAGTGCGATTCTTGATGAAGCGTCAGAGATAGCTCAATTAACCAATGTTGATGGCTGGTTTAGCATGAACACAACATGCGAACTTGCATTGTCTGAACAGACAGGACAGTCTTTTCGGTCGATAGCAGTAATGGTCGAACACGCAACGCGCTAACGATACACAAGCACCTTGTTACGATGGCTTGAAGGTCTGGCCTTTCCAGACGATGCGCTTCTTTAGCACAAGAAAGGGCAGAGATATTTCTGTGAGGAAGATTAGACAGAACGCTGGCACTGCGTATCGATACAATGATCGACGGTTTATGCGTTCCGCTGCCATGGCAACCATACCGAAGTCACCTGCAATACGAAGTGCGACGAGTGCGACAAATCCGAACCAATTAGCGGTGATTAGAGCGAGTCCGAGTCCTGACCATAATGCAACGGTTGTAAACACAAAGAACAATGCCGTATGTCCAAGCTGAAGTCCACCGCGTGCCCAACGATGACGCTGCCGTATGTACTCGAGCATCGTTGTGCACGGAATAGTCTCGACAGTTGCTTCTGGCTCGCATAAGTACTTTACTTTCCACCCAGCTTCATGTACAGCTTGCAGAAGGGCAAGGTCTTCTGTTATGCTGAAAGCGATGTTCTCGTAGCCACCAAGGTCCTCGTACACAGTTCTCCGAATACACATGTTGTTGCCAAAACAACCAAGCGGTACACCGTTCCCGACACCGCCGCGCGCCAGGGCCTGACTGAATACCCACTCAACGTCCTGGACGTTTTCAAGGAATGTTTCGCTTCGAATGGTCGTAAAGCCAAGGCTTAGTCCGACTGCCTTGTCTATATGCGGCGCGGCCATTGCACGAATCCACTGCGGATGCACTTTGCAATCGGCATCAGTCATTAAAAGCACATCGCCCGTCGCATGATCAAATCCGAATTGCAAGGCTCCAGGCTTACCTTTAAGATTCGGGTGCGCATCTCCTTCGGTCTTACTCAAAACCAACAGCGTGGGCATTGTGGTTGCAAACCGCTGCAGAATTGCAAGTGTGCCGTCACTACTTCTATCGTCAACAACGACGATCTGCAACAGGTCTAACGGGTAGTCTGACGCTTCGAGAGATCGAAGGCAACGTTCGATGTTATGTTCTTCGTCGCGAGCAGGAACAACGACAGTTACGCGAGGCAGTGCATTGGTGGTTGCACGCAACATTCGTCCATGACGAAGGAAGCCAATCCAGAAGAAAGCAATGCGAAAAGAATATAGCGCGGCGCTCGAAAGCAACACGACCGTGATGATACTATCCATACAATGAGCGAATTTAGCCAACAACACACAGAGTATACTTTCTACGACGGAACCATGCGAGATAGAGTAGACCTTCTTAACGATCCAATTGACAGCTCTCTGAGAAAGTTTGCCATCCCAATGGCATTCAGTTTTCTTATCAACATCATCTATACACAGATCGATCGTTGGTACGTAAGCCGACTCGGTGATACAGCGATCGCCGGAATTGGTGCAGCCGATCAGGTTGCATTCTTTTTATTCACCGTCGCCAGTGGTTTTGGAGTTGGTACTGGTATCATCATCGCTAGACGCATTGGTGAGGGCAACAGGAAAGAGGCTTCTCGTATTGCTGCACAGGCGGTTGTGGCTATGGCACTAATCGGCCTTGTGATAACGACGGTGATGTTGTTGTTAATGCCAGAACTGCCTTCATTCCTTAATCTGAACCCTGAAGTCGGACCACAAGTCATCTATTACCTGTCCGGGTTGCTTCTTGGCTATACTGCTAACCTCTTAAATTTTCAACTGTTTGCTGTTGTTCGTTCTATGGGCAATACGATTTATCCCATGATCGTGCTTGTCGGTACTACCATTGTCAACGCAGTAGTAGCCCCATTCCTCATTTTCGGAATTGGTCCATTCCCCGAACTCGGCATGTACGGAGCTGGTTTGGCCACGGCATGTGCCCAGACGCTGGGATGTGTTTTTTCGATATGGGCGCTGATTGCTGGTAAATCGGACATGAAACTGGATTTTTCGGGCTTTAGACTAGACCTTGACGTCATTTGGCGCATCGCTAAACAGGGCTTTCCAGCATCACTGCAGATGCTCTCGGTAAGTGTGAACCGGTTGTTTCTATTTGGAATCGTAGCGGGGTACGGAACTACTGTTACTGCTGCATTCACACTAGGACTGAACATCGACCTTGTCATCTATATGATCGTGTTTGCTATGGGAATGGCCATAGAGGTGATTACAGGGCAGAATCTGGGCGCAGGTAAGGTTGAGAGGGTATTCGCCTACCACCGGTCAGCTGTTAAGCAGCTCGGAACTCTTATGGTTGCCCTGGCTATATCGGTATGGTTCTTTGGGGCGTCGTTCGTACAGCTTTTTACAACGAATCCCGACACTGTAAGAATTGCAGTTGCCTACTTGCATACGACCGTTATTGGCTATCTCTTTTTCGCTATTGGTTTTGTCACTGTTCGAGTAGTTAGCGGTGCAGGTGCCGCGCTCACGAGCATGGCGGTAATTGGTGGTAGCCTACTTGGCATTCAGTTCCCGTTAGCCCTCCTTTTTTCGCATGTGTTCGCATGGGGTCCGCAAGGCGTTTGGTACGCAATCGTAACGGCAAACGTCTGTTTCTGCATAATTGCCTTGTTGGTGCTGCGATCACGCAGGTGGTTACACGCAAGGGTTTAAACCCACATCCCTTGCTTAGGTACCAAGTGGCGTAATTTTCAGTGGGAAAACAGTGAGTACGATTGCCTTGAGCTTGGACTCGGACGCACAAATCCTTGAAGCGTATCGCTCCGGGGCGACTGAACAGGCTGCAACTGCCTTTGTTCGTCGCAACCAGCGGTTTGTGTACTCTGTTGCAATGCGTCAGCTAAACCACACAGAAGACGCCCGAGATGCCTCACAGGAGGTGTTTATGCGCGCGCTAAAGGGTCTTGATGGCTTCAAAGGCGACAGTACGTTGCAGACATGGTTGTACCGGATTACGATCAACGTGTGCAACAACATGCGTCGCAAGAAAAAAATCGTGTCCTGGTTTACGATTGGAGAAGGTCCGGAAGAGCGCGATGTTGCATCACAACACGATCTATCGCCGGCTGAAACCAGCGTGCAAACAGACTTCGAACGATTCTTTGCTACTGTACTTGCCAAACTGCCTGAGAAACAACGTGAGACGTTTGCTCTACGTTATTACGACGAGCTCTCCTATGAAGAAATCAGCACGTTGGTTGGCACAAGTGTCGGAGCACTAAAGGCGAATTACCATTGGGCCATAAAGAAAATTGCTGTCCATCTACGTGAAAGCGAATACTACGAATCATGGCGAGAAGCTACCAATGAACACTAATTCGAATCTTATTCCTCGCGAAGAACTTGAATTGCTTCTCTCAGAGTATGCCACAGGCATGCTCGATAAGGGGCTCGAAGTAAGGGTCGAAACCTCGCTGTTGGAATACCCCGACTTACACAAAGAAGCCGAATCACTTCGTAACACGTTAGCCTTAGTCGATAGAGATGCATACAAAGCCTCAATCGATTACCAGGTGCGTAATCTAAGTGTGCACGTTGTGAACGCCATGAGCCGTCCAAAGCGTAATCCATTACGTCACCTCGCATGGCTGGCTCCAACTGTAGCTACGGCGGTTTTAATTGTCGTCATGAACATCAATCCGCAGACGCAGGGTCCAGACCAGCTAACCCAATCAACCACTGGTACGCAAGAGGTATCAGTTGGGTCACCATCTTTAGCAGATAGCCAACCAGCAACTGCAGAGCAAACAACCCTTACGTCACTCGACACGGCAGGCAATCGCCACGTTAACTCTAAAGTTCCGCATACCAACAACAAGCGGCTTGTTGCCCAAGAAGAGGCGATTGTTGACGATCTTGTCGTTGATCAGATCGTATATAAGATGGCGATAGACGCTTCCGAAGACGCTAACGAAACAGTGACGGGCATTACAGATAGTGAAATCGATGTACTACTAGCGGCAGTGATCTCCAATGAAACACTATAAGTTTGTTTTTGTAATTGCGATGCTTGTATGCGTCGTATGTGCTGCACCGCCGCTGTTTGCTCAGCGCAAAGGCATGGAAAAACTTCGTCATCGCATTGAAGATCTGCGCAAGGTAAAACTCATTGACCTTCTTAATCTGCAGGGCGATCAGGTTGAGAAGTTCTTTGGTGCATACAATCGGTTGCAGAAGAATGTCATTGCGTCGAAGGAAGCCATGGACGTAGCATCTAATGACCTGCATGAGGCAACATTGTCTACGACGTCGGAAGCTGATCTAAAGGCAAAGACCGAGACCGTGCTTGCCAGAATGCAGGACTTCGAGCGAGCAATTAACGCTCGGCATGGCGAAGTGAGACCCATTCTTAGCCCCTTACAATACGCGAAATACATTGCATTTGAAGCTCGGTTTCAAGAAGAGCTCCAGCGAATGATTCTACAGCGGGCAAAGAAGCGCGGCGGCCCCATCGACGAATAGGTACAGAAAGTTGTCTCGTACAGTACTACCTGATGTTGTTTTGCAAACTCACCCATCCTCCGCCATTGTGCACATCTACAAAGCCATTTGCTTTCAAAATGCTCTTTGCTGAAGCACTTCTCATCCCTGATGCACAGCAGGTGATGATCGGTTTGTCTTTATTAATTTTAGATAAATTACTATTCAAGCTATCTAGCGGAATACTCATTGAACCTTTGATATGTCCACTCTGGTATTCTCCCTTTGTCCGCACGTCAACAATGGTTGCACCGTTTCGGAGAAGTTCCTTGTAATCTACTTTTGGTTTTAAGCCAAATATACTTTTGAGAAATTGTATCAATTCGGATGTTCCTCTTTTGATTTCGTCTTGCCTTTTGTAAAACTGCTCAAGAGCAATCCGCCCAACGTTGCACCATACAAAGAGCTGGTGAGTGGCTTAGATGTTATTGGGCATGTGCCGCTGGCACAGCCTACCATAGAGTAGTAGAGATAGCCACCCAGTGCTCCCACTGCAACACCAATGATGACGAGCTTGTACTTAGTTATAAAGTGCATGCCTGTGAGACCGATAATGACTGCTGCGTATTGCATGCGCAGATCATTTTTGTGTCTCACGCGTGGAAATCTTGAATGGCAAATACAGCGGGCAAAAACTCATAAAACTTGTAAGGATAAAAACACCCGCAAGAACTAGAAGAATGATTGCTGCTAAGCCAGATACCTGGCCTGAAAAATATAATACTACGATTACGACAGCTACCAGTATTCTGATAATCTTGTCTGCTGAACCCATGTTTTTTGTCATTGTGCTTGCCTATTCCATGATAAATAAATTCAGACGTTCTCGATCACCTTTCTCAGTTTTTCTCCTACCTGCATTGCCACGTTACCAAGAGAATCATTTTTAATTGCCATCATTGAAGCAACCGGGTTGACAGCACTGACTTCAACTTCCCCGTTTTCGTGCTCTTGCACAATTACATTGCAAGGAAGCATTGTGCCGATCTTATCCTCTGCCTGCAATGCCTGATGCGCTAAATGCGGATTACACGCACCGAGAATGCGGTATTTATTGAAATCGATGTCAAGTTTCTTCTTCAGGGTTTCTGTCACATCAATTACAGTAAGTACACCGAACCCTTCTCTTTCAAGTTCTTCGGTGACTTTAGCAATGGCCGTGTCAAAATCATAACTGACAGTTTTTGAGAAATGGTAGCTCATGTTATTCTTCCTGTTGAGCGGATGGGCATTTGACGGTTCCGTAACTGCAATAAACACAACAATCTCCTTGCTTTGGCTTCAACACTGTTTGACAGTTTTCACATTCGTAAAAGAACTGGCAACCATCGACTGGCATAGTTTCCACTTTCATGTGTCCGCAAATTGGACAAGTAATGGTTGATTGCAACTCAGGCACCAGTACACAAATGTAACTCGATTCCGGCCAAATTGCTCAGGTATACGTTCATGGGCTAACTGTCGATGTCGAATAACACGTTCGACTCGCCGAACGTATCGATAAGAAAGGCAGTCATTTCTTTCGATGTTTTTGTACGAACCATTGAGTTGTATTGGGCACGTCCGTCTGGACGCATTACGTAGAACTTCAGCGACTCCGTGGCGTCGGTAACATTACAACGATCACGAAGCATTTCGAGCTGTTGTGTTTGCACTCGATCGGGATTGATACGCAACACATATCCCTTTGTGAGTTTCTTCGATGCTTGCTCGAGTGTAAGCACTTCATCGACGATAATCTTTACGGTTTCGCCACTTACGTCGGCCTTGCCACTAAATACGAGCACAGCATCGGGTGTAAGTAGCTCAACAAACTGTTTGTATTTGTCACTCCAGAAAATGCACTCACAATTCCCAGCATACTGTTCGACACGAACAAATGCAATTGTTTGTTCGCGTTTGTCAAGTCGAGTACGAATATCCCCGACAATTCCACATAAACGAACAGTCTGTCCGTTACGCGAAGCATCGACATTGCCCAACGTAATCGATGAAAACGATGCAACAGCAACAGCATGTGCCTGTAGAGGATGTCCGCTTATGTAAAAGCTCAACGTTTCACGTTCTTTACGAAGACGATCACGTTCGGGCCACTCCGGTAATGGGGGCAGCGTTGGTTCTGCAGGTTTTACAAGATCTGCCTTGTCGAACAGACTTTCCATTGCTCCACCATCGCCTGCATGAGACTTGCGAGCGTATTCGAGCGCGGTCTCGATTGCACCATAAAGTTGAGCACGGTGACCATTGCGAAGAGAATCGAATGCGCCAGAACATACCAGTGCTTCGAGTACACGCTTGTTCACCACTCGAGCATCAACTCGAGCTGCAAAATCATAGATGGATGTGAAGGGGGCTTCGTTGCGTGCAGCAACGATTGCATCAACAGCACTTTTACCAACACCTTTGATGCCCGCCAAACCAAAATAGATCATGTTGTTCTCGGCTGCGAAGCCAGCAATCGAACGATTTACATCGGGCGGGAGAACAGAGATACTGAATCGTTTTGCTTCGTCGATCAGCGACACAATTTTTGGTTGATCGTTGAGTTCGGCAGTCATGTTGGCTGCAAGGAATTCAGCAGGGTAGTGAACCTTTAGCCACGCTGTCTGATAGGCGAGATAAGCGTATGCAGCAGAGTGTGATTTGTTAAAGCCGTATGAAGCAAACTTGAGAATAAGCTCGAAGATTTCTTCTGCGACTTTTTGTTCGATCTCAGCAAACGTCTTCGCACCCTGAATGAACATTTGCTTTTGCTCATTCATCAGCTTTTCGTCCTTCTTGCCCATCGCGCGACGCATGATGTCCGCTTGAGCAAGCGTGAAGCCTGCAAGCGTCTGCACGAGTTGCATCACCTGTTCCTGATACACGATGATGCCATACGTGGGGTCGAGGATTGTCTCCATCAAGGGGTGCAAGTAGGTTCTGACTTTGCGTCCATGCCGTCGTTCGATGAACTCGGGGATGTTGTCCATCGGACCCGGTCTGTACAGCGCGTTCATGGCAATGAGATCGCCCAACGACTGCGGAACGAGCTGACGCATGGCCTTCTGCATTGGGTCGGACTCGAACTGGAACACAGCTACCGTAGAGCCCTGTGCAAATAGGTCAAACACCTTCTTGTCGCTGAAGTCAATTTTGTCGAGATCGGGTTCGACATTATGATTACGCTTAATAAGTGCAAGAGTGTTATCGATTATCGACAGGGTGCGCAAACCAAGGAAGTCCATCTTTACTAGACCAGCTTCCTCGAGGTCCTTCATGTTGTACTGCGTTGCGGGTTCGGTTTGCGGTGTTTTGTAAACCGGAACAAAGTCTTGTATCGGACCCGGTGCGATAACAACACCTGCTGCATGTAACGATGAGTTACGCGCAAAGCCTTCGAGTACCATTGCGTATTCGAGGAGGTCTTTAAGGCGTGGGTCTTCGGTGTCTTTTAGCCAGCGAAGTTCAGGCAGCTCGATTGCTTCCTTAAGCGAAGCAACCTTGCCCATGACCGACGGTATTTTTTCTGTTATGGAATTAATTGTAGCTAGGTCGATGCCAAGCACGCGTCCTACATCTTTTAGTACTGCCTTCGAAGACAGTGTACCAAACGTAATAATCTGTGCAACGGAATCTGAGCCGTATTTGCGCTTAACGTAATCGATCACCATTTCTCGTTTGTCGTCAGAGAAATCAACGTCGATATCGGGCATTGAAATGCGATCCGGATTCAAAAAACGCTCGAACAGCAGATCGTACTTCAATGGGTCGATGTCATGTATACGCAGAGCATATGCGACAATCGATCCTGCCACTGAACCACGTCCCGGACCTACTCGCACACCCATCTCACGCGCTGCGCGAATGAAGTCCCACACGATGAGGAAATACCCCGCATACCCCATGCGCTTGATAACATTGAGCTCGAAAGAGGTGCGATCGAGAATCTCCGACGTCATTGTCGTATATCGCTCATCAAGCCCCTTCATCGTCAACTCTTCGAGGTAGTCCTCGAGCGTGGCTGCACCAGATTCCGGCGGAATAGGGAATTGCGGTAGTTGTAAATCAGTTGGGATTTTTAGATCGACCTTGTCAGCAATCTCAAGTGTGTGGTCTATGGCATCCGGAAAATCTTTGAACAACTCAATCATGTCGGCTTGAGTTTTCAGATACATTTCGGCGACATTATATCGAAGGTCTTTACGGACATCAAAGCCTGACTCGCGTACTTGCGAAGTGTCTTTGTTGATGTGGAGCAACACATTATGTGGAATTGCATGCTGCTTCTTGATGTAGTGCGCGTCGTTCGATACAACTAGCTTGATACCTAGCTCTCGTGCGAGGGCAGGAGCCTGTGCCATTACAAGTTTGTCTTGCGGTAGGCCGTGGTCTTGTAGCTCGACGTAGAAGTCATCACCAAAGATCTCTTTGAGGAGAATTGCATTGCTGCGGGCAAGTTCGATGTTGCCGGCGAGGAGGGGAGCGTTAATCGGACCCGCCAGGCATGCCGATGTCGCAATGAGTCCTTCGTGATACTGCCGCAATAACTCAAAGTCGATGCGCGGCTTGTAATAGTAGCCCGAAGTATGCCCAATCGATGTCAATCGAACCAGATTGCGGTACCCCTGCTCGTTCTTCGCAATAAGTACGAGGTGATAATAGTTGCGCTTTTTTCCAGAGGTGTCGCTTATGCGTTCTCTGTCAGTGTGCTTATTGATTGCGATGTACGCTTCGCATCCGATAAGGGGCTTGATGCCCGCCTTCTTCGCTTTTTTATAAAACTCGAAGCAGCCAAACATCACGCCGTGATCTGTAATAGCTAATGCTTTTTGTCCGTCTGCAACCGCTGCGTCGATGAGCTGCTGCGGTGTACACGCTGCATCTAGTAACGAGTAATGTGTGTGGTTATGTAAATGAACGAACGAGGACATGGGTAGACTAAACGTAGATAAATGTTGGCGGGATAAATATTTTCGAGGTCAGGATTTCAGTTGTCCGAACTTCTGTTTTAGCGTCGATTCGATTGTCCCCTGCGCAGCAGATCCAAGTATCGTTAGCTCGATATCGACGACTACCTTGTTGTGCTCGAGCGTTATCGTGCCGTGACCAAGACGTCCCTTCGCATGCAGAACATTCCCATCCCAGTGATGCTCGTCGAGTATAAATCCAACATCGGTGCGAGACAGAACGTTGTTGTCGATATACGATCGCATCTCCAATACGCTCTTCTTCGTTTCTATAGTTTGTTGTATTCGGCCCATTTCATTTCCTCGAAAAAATTTTGTGCCAACATGAAAGATTCTAATCGGGTTACTTCAGTGCTGCGCGAACGCGCGCACTAATCACGTCAAGAATCCACACAACAAGTGTTATGATGATGATAAGCGTACCAACTTCATGGTACTTAGACAGACCTTGGTACTGCGTTAGCAGATAGCCAATACCACCACCGCCTACAATTCCTATAACAGTGGCCATCCGGACATTGATGTCCCACCGGTATATCGTAAAACTCAAAAACGGAATGAGACATTGAGGTACAATTGCAAACCAAAGTACCTGAATTCTATTAGCTCCTGTTGCACTAATTGCTTCGATTGGTCCATTGTTAACATCTTCTATCTGCTCGCTGTATTGTTTACTGAGCGAAGCGATGGTGTGGACAACTAAGGCAAGCATGCCGGCGAACGGACCTATTCCCACCCACACGCTAAAAATGATTGCCCAGATTATTGGCTCCATGCTACGCATGATGTTCAAAACAGCACGCAACAGCACATAAATCGTCTTGCCTGTAGGTGATGTGGCCATAACGTTTCGTGCCGCGGCAAAACTTATCACAAAGGCAATGGGCACAGAAATTATCGTGGCCATAAACGCTGTGAACACCGTCTCTGTCATTGCCGCAAGCGCTTCTCCAACAATGGCGAACTCAGGCGTAAACAGAGCACTGAAAATTCTTCCAGCCCCTTTCACCCCTTCACCACTTAGAAGCTCAATCGGAGAAATCTCTGTGACAATCCAACCCGACCACACGGTAATCGTTAACAACATCCATGCTTGGATGGCTAGCGGATTGCGATGAGGACCTTCTGGCACCTTTCCAGTAAGTAGTGTGAGTCCAAGTGATGCACGCGTAACAAGACCAATAGTGCCAATGGTAAGCGCATTTGCAACAATCCAAAAGTAATCGTTGGTAGTTAGCGGGTCTGCGCCTTGTCCGAATACCATCTCGGGTATTACAATGAACACAAACGCCGCATAGAGATACGCACCGATGCAAGCATCAATGAGAAATGCCGGAATGCGTACACGCATTGGTGGTTTTGGCAACTTCACAATCTCAGGTCGAGGAAAAATTGCAGTCATCGTATCTCCACCTGTACTGCATCGTCGCCATAAATGGCTTTGAACCACTCTTCTGTTATGGCGTCGGGCATGCCATCGAACACAAGTTCACCTGCACGTAGTGCAATGACGCGTGTTGCATACTCGCGTACGAGCGAGAGGAAGTGAAGATTGCAAATAACGGTTGTGTGCATCTCTTTGTTAATGCGATCGAGGTAACGCATCACAGAATGTGACGTGGCAGGATCGAGACTTGCAACGGGTTCGTCGGCTAACAACAACTGTGGTTGCTGCATGAGAGCACGTGCAATGGCAACGCGCTGTTGTTGTCCGCCCGACAGCGAATCGGCCCGATTGTTTGTCTTTTCAGGAATACCTGTAATGGTAAGGTTGTGCTGAGCACGTTCACGTTGCTGTTGCGTAAAGGCGCCTGCAACTGATTTCCAAGTTGGAGTTTCACCTAGTGCACCGTACAGAACATTCTGGATTACAGTATGCCTGCCAATAAGATTGAAGTGCTGGAAGATCATGCCAATCGACGCACGATGTTTGCGAAGGGGCTCACCGACTATATGTGTTACGTCCTGCTCGTTAATTACAACCGCACCCGAAGAGGGTTCGATAAGGCGGTTGACGCACCGTAGGAGGGTTGACTTTCCGGAACCGCTCAAGCCAATAATTACGAGAAACTCACCGGCCTGCACGTCGAAGCTGACGTTCTTCAGGGCTTGGTAACCGTTAGGGTAGGTGTGACTGAGATTGCGGACAGAGAGGAGCGCCATGCGGGCAAAGATAGGTCCGACACGACCCAAACATATTGCGGACTAAATGTACTGGTCGACCCACTCCCACACAGCCAGACCGGCGATCACGACCAGAATGATGCCCACGGCCATAAACGTCGGCGAATCGCTTTGTATGCTTACATGCGTTAGAGTATTGAGAGGCAGTTGGGAAGCAGACAGCACAATTGCGACAACAAACACAGCAAGTCCAGACCAGAAGAAAATGGTCGCCCTGCGACGGAAGAATTGTATCGATGAAACGGTAAGGGGCCGTCGCGAAGGGGCTTGGGCCTTTACTGTAGCCGTTTTTACGTCGTGAATTACACCGAGCATTACCTTCTGGGTAAAGTCTTGTGAAGGCGACATCGCGGAAGCAGCTCGTATACGATTACGAAGCCAAGCCTCATGCTCTTGATCTGTATTCATGATGTTTTTGTCCATGATTCAAGCTCGGGAATTTTCTTGAGTAGTGCTTGTCGAAGCGCATGTCGTCCGCGGTTGAGCCTCGTTTTAACAGTGCCAAGTGGCAGTACTGTAATCTTCACGATGTCTTCATAACTACACTCCTGCACGTAGAAGAGGTCCATCACAGATGCATACAAGGGCGACATCTTTGCTAGCTCTTCACGTATTGTTTCTTCGACAAGAGTATCATCAAGCGACGTAATGTCAACATCAACAAAGCCCCTTACCAACGTCTCTTCATCCAGCCCTTCGTGGACAAATGCTCGCTTCTGCTTTTTTAAAGCATTCAGGCATGTGGTGTACACGATACGATAAAACCACGTTGCAAATGTTGCGTCGTTACGAAACCCACCTAGTGCAGTGTAGGCTTTTATAAACGATTCCTGCAATGCGTCATCGGCCGCGTGTTCGTCTTTCAGCAGACGGACGGCTAATGACAGCGCTTTTTGTTTGTATCGATCGACGAGGAACCGAAACGCCGATGCGTCGCCGCTGCGAACTAGTCGCACCACGTCTTCATCACTGGCAGTTCGTTGGTCTTGCATATGCGGTTCTTTTGACAACAATACCACGTCAGGGTTTCGGTTGAAACTCATGATTACCACGACGCGAGTATTTCGTTTGAAACCCTGGTGATGAGCTGTTGTCAAAAACCACATACGAACCACTAGAAGCCTCAATAACCAATCAGGACAGACAAATGCCAAAATCAGACACCTCTACGTCAGCGCAGAGCGACAGCGCAGTCGCACAGCTCAAAAAAGAATACGAACTAACAGCAACACACAAATTTCAACTAGACTCGATGACTCTGGCGAATAGGGCGGCCGTCGCAGAATTCGAACTAAGGAACGAAACCCATACAATCGAGCCAATCATCGCAGTGTTTATTCCTGTCATTGCCATTGTCGGCGGACTCTTTGTGGCGTACAAGGCCATTGAGGCAAATCGGGCTGTAAAGTTGGCGCTCATTGAAAAGGGCTTGGATGCAGCATTTTTAGCAGAGCCTGTAAATGAAAATTCAAAAAAGTATGGAGCGTTGAGATATGGACTGTTACTTGGTGGCATTGGCCTTGGACTTATAGCAGGCGTAATTATAAACGCAGCTTTCTATCTTGATGACCGCGGTAGTGAGTGGGTGACCGGAGGAACGGCAGCACTGTTCGGTGGAATCGGCATGGTTGCATACCATTTGATGGTGAAACGTTCGGAACTAAAGCAGTAAGGGGTGCATAGCGTATCTTCATTACGCAATGCGCCTATTACTATTCGATATCGACGGTACCTTGTTGCGTCTCCGAGGAGGCATTGGCAGGCGTATGTTTATAGACGCGTTTGAGTCTACACTCAGCGTGAATGTGGCTCCAGCACTAGAGAACATGTCATTTGCAGGGCGTACAGACCGACATCTGGTAACCGATATTTCCGATCGGATGGGACTCGACCCTGTGGTAACCGCAACGGCCTGGCCATCGATACGCGATACAATGATGTCGAGGGCACAATGCCTGATTGTCCCGGATGCGGTAGAAATCTTGCCCGGAGTGCACGACCTTCTCAAAAATCTTAGTCGAGAGGCAGTCACGCTGGGACTCGTAACGGGCAACATTCGAAGCATTGCCTTTCGGAAGCTGCAGGCTGCCGGACTCGACTCCTACTTTACCGAAGGAGCCTTTGGTTGCGAGGACCCCGATCGTAATCAACTGCCGCCACGAGCCGTAACACGCCTGAATTCGTTGAATGGCACTACCTATGCGCATTCTGATGCAGTGATTATTGGCGACGCTCCACAAGACATTGAATGTGCTAAACACAATGGAATTCGCAGTATAGGTGTTGCTACCGGACAGCACTCGTCGAGGGAATTATCTGCCTGTGGTGCTGATGCTGTTCTAGAATCGTTCCGAGACGTGAGCCACTCTTCGGTCACGATTCTCGCATAATCGCCACGTATCTTTGTGGCAATGGCAAAGCTGATCATCGTTACCATCGACGGACCTGCTGGTGCAGGGAAGTCTACCACCGCACGTCGTGTAGCAGAACGACTGGGCTACCTGTATATCGACACAGGGGCCATGTATAGAGCCGTTACGCTTGCTGCCTTGCGCAGCAACATCGAGCTTGACAATCAACACCTTGATGTACTTGTACATGAAGCTGACATCCAGCTTGTGTACACACCGCTCGGACAGCGCACAATTCTCAATGGCGAGGATGTAAGCGAAGCAATCCGTCATAGCGACGTTACAAACAAGGTCAGCGCTGTTAGCGCCCTTCCAGCCGTTCGAAACATCCTCGTTGCAAAACAACGTGAGATGGGAAGGGGCGGAGGGGTCGTCATGGATGGGCGTGATATTGGCTCGGTTGTATTTCCCCATGCCGAAGTCAAAATCTATCTCATTGCTGCTCTTGAAGAGCGTATTCGCAGACGCACAACAGAAATGCAACGCAACGGCCACGCACTGACTGAAGATGACGTTCGTCATCAGATTGTCGAACGTGACGAAATGGACTCACAACGAGCAACGAGCCCCCTGGTCAAGCCCCCTGATGCAATCGAAGTGGATACTACATCACTGGCAATCGATGAGCAGGTGGACAGAATTCTTGAGTACGTCGACAAGTATCACCGCACGTACGACATCATCTCTACGTACGGAAATTTCTAACGGCTGCGCCTCGGTTTCTAACGAACGCAACTAGCATGCACGCTAACAACAATGAATGTCACCATCGATAAAAACAGTGGTTTCTGCTGGGGCGTTGTCCGCACTGTCCGCATCGCAGAAGACCAGCTTGCTGCCGAGCGAGAGAATCGCAATGTGTATGTGCTCGGACCCATCATTCACAACCCAAAAGAAATTGAAAGGTTAGAAGCCAAGGGGCTAAAGACCATTACTGTGAATGATTTTGAGGGGTTGGCAAATCAAGGTGTCAAAGTCATCGTACGCGCACATGGCGAACCACCCGAGACGTATCGTCAAGCCTGGAAAAACGGTATTGAGATTATCGACGCAACATGTCCTGTCGTTACAAAGCTTCAGGAACGAGTCCGCAAGTTCTACGACCAAGGCTTCCAGGTTGTAGTATTCGGGAAAAAAGACCACGCTGAGGTTCTTGGTGTGCGCGGTGTTGTGAACGATGAGGCCATTGTTGTGAAATCCGTTGATGAAGCGATGGCACAGGTCGACGTTTCTCGACGTACCGTGCTCTTCTCGCAAACGACCATGGATAGGCCAACATTTCTGCTCATTCGCGACGCTCTTAAAGCACGGGTAGCTGAGTTAGTAGTTGACACAATGGAGAATATTGCTACTGAGTTTCATGCAAAGGATACCATTTGTGGTCAGGTCTCTGGGCGTGAAGACCAGCTTGCCGCCTTCGCCCGTGCAAACGATGTTATAATATTCGCCGCCGGTAAAGCCAGTTCGAATGGTAAAGTACTTTATGATGTAGCACGCGCTGCCAATCCACGCACTTATTTTATCGAAGACATCTCAGAGATAAAGTCCGAATGGCTTGAGAGCGCTATGAATGTTGGTATTAGCGGGGCTACGAGCACACCACAGTGGTTTATGGAGGAGATTCGCGACCACCTTCGTAATAATTTCGTAAATTTGTCGTCTATGGGCATATAAAGCACGAAGAAACACGGGGATGTACCGGTTTCGACGGAGTGCTGATGATCTCGAAGACTCGTGTCGAGCTACGCTGGTGGAGCTCGTTAATACAACTGGCGAACAACAACAGGCGATAACTTCGGTTATCGCATGGCTGCTTAATTAAGTAGCCATGCCATCGGACGGATGTTTGCCTATCGGCCTCCTCTCCGGTGACGCACTCAGATAGGCTGGCGCAACGTTGTGCATCAGGGCAACGCGCGAGAAAGTTCTGATGCTGGCAATTGGGCACCTGTCGATCGGTAACCCCGACTGCGAGACAAAGTTGATCGAAGACACACGTGATATGCTTCGGTGATTCCACTTCGGACCCGGGTTCGACTCCCGGCATCTCCACAACGCTAGTCGAAAGCGAATCTTAAAGGGCCCCCCACCCGGGTCCCTTTTTCTTTTCCTACAACTCATATGCGCATCTGGGACATTCATCCGAAACTCCTCTGCCGACAGCACCTCTTAGGTGAACACCGTGAGTTACACGGACTTTGGAACATTCTCACAAAACATGACGGTGTTGGTGGCTACTCGCGCCATCCCGAAACTCTACGCTGGGTGGGAAAGCTGCGTGCTCTGTACAACCGACATGAGCTCTTAGTGAATGAGATGACATTACGCGGCTATAACCACAAGTCGCCACTTGATGCCAGCCTTGCCACAGGTGATGCAACACAATCCACGTGTATCGACACACCCGCCAGACAACAAATAATACTTGCAGAAAAACCATGCCCTTGTTTTTTACGTAAGGATTCCAACTGACGCAGGTTCAGGTTATCTTTATCGACCAGAACAATAGGGGTCTGACTTGCAATCATTTCGAAGAAGCGATTGGGCATGAGAATATCTCCGCGAAGGATGAGAGATATCTCGGTTACAAAAAAACTGTACTTCATTGTGGGCACAATGGCAGTACTGATTGCGGCCGAATTGGTGACGCTGTGGTTTTCGATGGAAACCCTGTCGTCTGTGCGTGCATTCGTGGGGGGCGAAGGACTCTGGTCGAAATCACAAAAAGATGCTTCGTACCACCTGCGCGAGTACAACATCACGCATGATGAGAAACACTATAGAGCGTTTCAGGGCTTTATGCAAGTGCCGCTTGGCGATCATAAAACTCTCGTTGAATTATCTAAACCCGAGCCCGATTTAGAAATGGCAAGGCAGGGTTTTCTCGAAGGCCGAATCCACCCGGATGATATCGATGGAATGATAAACCTCATCCAGCGGTTTCATTCAGTTTACTACATCAATGAGGCGGTTAAGATCTGGACGAAAGCTGATTCTATCATTGGGAAACTGATTCCGCTTGGTGAGAGAATGCGCGCAGAGATCAACAGCAACAATCCTTCACAGGCACTTCTCGACAGTCTCCAACGGCAAATAGAACCAGTTAATGCAGAGCTTACAGTGCTCGAAGATAACTTCTCCTATGTCTTAGGAGAGGGATCGCGCTGGCTAGAAGATCTAGTGTTAAGGCTGTTACCAATTGTGGCGTTCACAGTTGAAATCTCTGGCCTTCTGATGAGTATTTCTGTAAGCCGAGGAATTAGCCGTGGATTGAACGCAATTAACAGATCTGCAAAAAGGATTGCAAAGGGTGATTTGTCAGATCGTGCAGAGGTATTTGCGAATGATGAGATTGGCCAGGTAGCAACGGCCATGAATATGATGACAGAGAATCTCATTCAGCGTAACAAAGACCTCGAACAGTTTGCGTACATCATCTCACATAATCTGCGGGGTCCAGTTACCAACGTCCTCGCACTGGCATCCATCCTCGAAGAACCCGGACTCGATGAGAATACTCAACGAGAGTGCATCAATGGACTTGTATTTTCTGTCCATAATCTCGATGAAACGCTAACGGATCTCACCCGCATCCTGCAAGTGAAAAACGAATTGCATGAACGCACCGAAATTGTACGATTTGAAGACCTCATTCGCGACATTTCAATGAACGTCAGCGAATTGATCAATCGCGAAGGTGCGACGATCGTTATAGACTTCACCGAAATCGAACAGATACAGTCAGTGAAAAGTTATTTTTATAGCATTTTCTACAATTTGATTATAAATGGCATTAAGTATCGACGCTCTGATGAGAATCCAACCCTACATATCAAGAGCAGTAAGGTCGATGGCAAGGTCCGTCTTACGTTTGCAGACAACGGCTTAGGGATAGATTTAAAACGTCAGGGTGACAAGGTTTTTGGACTTTACAAACGCTTTCACTATGGTGTAGAAGGAAAAGGCATCGGGCTTTTTATGGTCAAGTCACAAGTCGAAGCCTTAGGCGGTACTGTTAAGATTGAAAGTGAAGTGAATAAGGGTACGGTGTTCACAATCGACTTCTAATGTCCACCATCGCCTCCTAAAATCCACAATCGACTTGTAAAGAATAAGGCAATTTCGTCTAATGCACCCACTACGCATTGCTTTTCTCTGGCATTTCCACCAGCCAGACTATCGGTCCCAGCATGGTTTCACCTTGCCGTGGGTTCGCCTGCATGCTGCAAAAGACTATGCATGGCTGCCCGACTTGTTTGCAGAATTCCCTGCAATTCGACAAACGATCAATATCGTGCCGAGCCTTATCGATCAGCTTGCTGCGTATTCTCACGGCACGACCGACGCACTTCAGCGCGAGGCAAAACGTATCGAACAAGGACTTCTGCCTGAACATCCCAATACATACGCACATGCGCTTACCGTCCTACATGCAGAGCGCATGATTGCCCACAAGCGCCACGATGCTCTGCATGTTCAAGCAGTGAGCGGCGAATGGCATGCGTGGACAATACAGGAGTGGATTGACTTAACAGTGTGGTATCACCTGGCCTGGTGTAGCCCTCATCTTCGGCGTCAGGACGCTGTTGTTATGGGGCTCTTGAGCAAGGGGCAGAACTTTACAACAACCGACGTGCAATCATTAATGCACGTACTCACTGATGCATGTGATGATGTTGTACCTACACTACGACGGCTCCATAAGCTGGGGCAGATAGATGTTTCAGTAACGCCATATCATCATCCGATTCTACCGCTCCTGTGTAACACCGAGTCAACGCGTGATGCACTTCCAGATTCTGCGCTGCCCATTCCAGCCTTTGTTTTCCCCCAAGACGCTTCCAGTCAGGTAAAATCGGCCAAGACCGCTGCACAACATGCCTTCGACGATTCAGTGCACGGCATGTGGCCTGCTGAAGGCTCGATTAGTAACGAAGCACTGAAAGTGTTCGCAAGACACGGCATCCGTTGGGTAGCATCTGACGAAGGAATACTCGCCAATTCACTAGGTGAGGAATACTCTGCCACGTCGAAGTACCGAGCGTGGGCTGTTGGGGAAGGCGATGAGACAGTGTCCGTAGTTTTTCGCGATCGTGCACTTAGCGACGCTATCGGCTTCACATACTCGAACTGGGATGCGAATCGTGCCGCCGATGACTTTATTCGACAGCTCGAAGAGCGTCGCAGACTTATCGTACAGAATGAAGGCACAGATGCTCTTCTCGATTCTGTTGTAAGCATCATCCTCGACGGAGAAAACTGCTGGGAGTTCTACGAGAACAACGGTGAGTCGTTTCTGCGAGCACTTTGTGCTCGGCTTGCCAACACGACGTTATACTCTTGCATTGGCATGAATGAGGCCACCCGTCCAACGCGTTCCATTCGTTCAATCGTCGCCGGATCTTGGATAGGTGCATCGTTCGATATATGGATCGGCAGCCCCCTAAAAAATCTTGCGTGGTCACTTTTACGCGAAGCGCGTTCAGCCGTCGATTGCCTGCCGTCGTTTCCGTCCGATGTTAACGTAAAGCGTAGTAACGCATCAATTTTAGACGACATACTTTCAGCAGAATCGTCCGATTGGTTCTGGTGGTACGACGACCGGCATCAGGCTCCAAATAAACGCGACTTCGACATGTTATTCCGCGAGCGATTGACAACGATCTTTAACGCATGTAGTGTCGTGCCAAGCATTGATCTTTCAATCTCGCTCTATGACCACGTAGATGTAATGCAAGGGGCGCAGAAAGGGGCTGTGCACGTGTCGTATGGTAGTATGGCCATGCATACTGGCAACCAGATTGTGAGAAGTGTTGCTATGGAATCGAATGATTCTTGGCAGCGCCTCACTATTCGACTGGAGCGAAAACCCGTGAACGATGAGCAGGTAACCCTTATCCTGCGCAACGAAAGTCAGGCACAACGTCTTGTGCGTGTGAACAGCAGTGGACTCACCTGGTCGAGCGAGCAGGCAGATGAATCTGCTCGGTTGACAACCGAACTCGAACTTGAAATCTATGTGCAGTTCCGCGCTGTATGGACAGTGGAAATCGAAGAGGTAAACGATTCTGGTGAACACCGAACCGCAACGATTGAGTTAAGAGCCTAACACTGCGTGCCTGTCACAGCCTACCAATAGATGCGTGGTTATTCATGGAGGTCAACGTTGTGCGGGAAAAATGTCTACGCGTCTACTAAGTGGATTTTCTGAGATGCCACTTGAGAGACCGAGCGTTTCAATGCCACGTCCGGTAGATTGCACGCGCGCCTTGTCGACTCCCAAGCGAACGAGTTCCTCAGAAATAGCATTTGCTCGTTTTGAGGAAAGCGTCAGGTTGAACGGACGTGTCCCGATTTCATCGGTGTATCCTACAACGTTGAATGCAATGTTTCGCACTTCGTATTTCGCAATCATCGAGTCAAGCGTTGCACGTTGTATCTCCGATACGTCAGACGATCCACGGTCGAAGTACACCGAAGCAAGTGCCTTTCGTGTGTCGAACATTCGAATCGTAAGCGTCAATGGTGTGATGCTATCGATTGTACGAATCCCAAGAACCTGCTCGTGTGTTACATACTTGCTTGAAGTTGTGCGAATCGAATATCGCGATAGCGCGGGCAATGCAATCGCTGCCAAGCCATCAATTACAGACGCGCGCATGGCTTGCAAACACTTCGCTGAAGAATCGGTGAACACCATTTCAGCAGCGGTAATTTTATCATTACTTACAGCATCGAGCACAATGGCTGTGAAGACTACGTATGGTTGCGGAGGAATCTGACTTGGCATCTTGACAGATACAATTGCCGGGCGCTCAGCCTCGAAGTCCCACGAAGTAATAAGAGCAGTGTCCGATGTGCCTACAATAGACAGCGAGGTTTCGTCTTCTGTCGTGTTGATGCATGGCCCAAGATTTACGGGCGTTGTCCAACGTGTCCACGTGTCGCCAAGACGTCTCGTCATGTAGAGATCGGACTTACCACGTCGATCGTCACGTCCGCTCGAAGCGAAATACAACGTCCGATTGTCTCTACCAAGCCATGGCGAACCTTCAAACGAGGTCGTGTTCACCTCGTTACCTAGAGATACAGGTGTTTCCCATGTGCCTTTACAATTTGATGCTGCATACAGATCGAGGTCGCCTCGCGAGTCAGGTCTGTTAAGTGCAATCACAACAGTTGCACGATCTTCCGAAAGATGACCATAATAATTTTTACCAAGTCCCTTATCACCCGGCAGTATGATAGGCTCGAGTCGCGTGAAGAGTCCCGTGTCGGCATCTCGTGACATAATTGCAAAACATCGCAGCGTATCACGTCCCTCAACCCTGTACTTTCCTACAACCAACGCATGTCTGCCATCCAGCGTAAAGTTGAACAACGCATCGGGTCTTCGAAATGTGGTAAGGGGCTCCTGAACGGGGCTCGACCACTTACCCGAAGGCATGCGACGTGAAATCCAAATGTCATCCGCATCCTGACCCCCTTCAGAATTATCAGGATGCAGTTTGCGATCGATATAGAGTATGGTGCCATCCGATGAGACAACTGGCAGTGTTGTCGGCTGGTATCGATTGATCGCGGCAGATAGTGTGCGTCGTTCACATGTAGATGTCAGTTGGGCACTCGAGGGCGTAACGTTTGGTTGTGCATTTGAGGGTGTAACCATTAAATAATGACCAACAAGAACAAGACTAAAGACGACAAGCGCAACGCTAATGTGCGAACGCAGTAGGTCGTCGACTACCGAACGAATAACGTCCCAGTTAAAACCGCGGTATTGCATGAACCGAACCAGCTTTTGTTTCCGCTCTTCGTCTGACGTTGCTCTAATTACGCGGAGTTTTTTGTCAGCAACACGACGTGCAACCTCCAGGCTTACTTCGTCGGAGTACTCGGTGTTAAGGATGCTTTCGATCATCTCTTTTGCGATGCCCTTTCGCAATAGCGCGGCCTTCGCAGCGCTGCGTGAGAGTGGCTTACGTTCTTTGGACGCGGCCACAAACCGTTCGGCGTATCCTTGATCGTCGACAACGCGAAATTCGCGCAGCCATGTCATGAGTGGTTCGATTTCCTCTGGTACACATCCGATCTTTTCGAGATGGTCGAGGATCTGACGTTCCGTACGCGGTTTGTAGGTAGCAAACCGATACGCTTTTTGTTTGAAGACCATACGGCGGTCTTCAAGACGCAGTTGTCGCTCCATCTCCACAGACAGTTCGAGCCCCTTTCGGAGCCCCATAGCCAGCGCTATGTCGATTGGACACGCAGCCAGAAAGGCATCGTCGACGAAGATGGAGCAACGCGCTGCATTTTTTACGTTCCGACGTATGGAGGTGATAACCGGCATACTCTCGGTACGGACATCGTTAATTTTTCTTGCTCGTGCCGTTTGTTGCGGCCTTCGCAGTTGGCATTTTCAGTGCACGCTTAACATCGTCTTCAAGGTCGGCAAATACGGCTGGTGTATCAGTGAGCATCTTACGCATGCCGTCACGTCCCTGGACGCGTTCTTCCTTGTACGTGAACCACGAGCCTGATTTTGTAATCAAACCGTTCTCAACAGCAACGTCGATGATGTCGCCGACCTTCGATATACCTTCGTTGTAAAGGATGTCGAATTCTACTTCCTTGAATGGGGGAGCAACCTTGTTCTTTACAATCTTGGCGCGAACACGATTACCGATAATTTCCTGTCCGTCTTTAATAACATCCTTACGACGCACATCGATTCGTACCGAAGCATAATACTTCAATGCATTACCACCGGTTGTCGTTTCTGGATTGCCATAGACAACGCCAATCTTATTGCGCAGTTGATTCGTAAAGATGACGGTTGTGTTTGAACGTCCGATTGCGGAGTTGAGTTTGCGCATTGCCTGACTCATCAAGCGTGCTTGCGAGCCCATCTGAGCGTCGCCCATGTCGCCTTCGATTTCTACGCGAGGCGTGAGAGCGGCAACTGAGTCGATAACCACAACATCAATTGCACCTGAACGCACGAGTGTTTCAACAATCTCGAGTGCCTGTTCGCCAAACTCTGGTTGCGACAACAACAGATTGTTAAGATCGACACCTAGTCGCTGTGCATAGTTGATGTCGAGTGCATGTTCTGTATCAACAAATGCCGCTAATCCGCCAGCTTTTTGTGCTTCGGCAATAACTTGGAGACACACCGTTGTTTTACCTGACGATTCAGGTCCGTAGATCTCTACGATTCTTCCGCGTGGCACGCCGCCGATTCCTATCGCGGCGTCGAGAGAAAGGCAACCTGTTGAGATAGCATCAATTGCTTGTGCACTTTCATCAGTAAGGCGCATAATCGATCCCTTACCAAATGCCTTTTCAATTTGGTCGATAGCGGCTTGAGCAGCCTTGATTTTTGCATCAGCGAATTTCGTTTCGACCTTTGTTTCGGTCTTCGCTTCTGCCTTCGAGTTCTTCGTGTCAGCACTCATTATCGTGACTTTATTAGAATGAAAAATTTGCCTTATAGGGGGGACGTGACCAGAGGGAGGTCGACTGTGACACCAAAAATACCCAGAGGCTAGCGGGGCGTTAGGGAGAGTTATCAACAAGGACCATTTTTTAGTCGAGCTGCCACTCGTCACGCTCTTCAGACCGTCCGCCACTTACAACAAATGACATCCATGCCCGCACTACGGCTGTGCCTTGTGGTGATTCTGGGGTATGTGGCTGTGGTTCACTCGACACCCATACTTATCCCTTTGGCACCGTTTATCTGGTGCGGACTCCTTGTCCTCGCATGCATACAGGCCGTACGTGGCAAATGGTCAAGCGTCCGCACCTGTGCCTGCGCAGCCCTTGTCTTCATGCTCGCTTCACGTGTGACATCAGAATACGTCCCCAGCACACTACACACATACGATACAGACCAACCAGCACGCATCGAAGGAACTGTCGATCGTGTTATGACGGTGCGCACCAAGATGGCACGCCTGTTAGTTGACGGCGAAGTTGACTGTCAACGTCTACCTGCGGTGCGCACCCGAGTGTTATTGACGGTGTTCTGTGATAGAACTTCAGTAATTCCAGAAAGCGGAGCTCGCATCGTGATGTTTGCGCGAGTACGACGTCCGGACCCCGCAACGCTTCCCAACGAATTCAACGAGCAGGCGATGTGCAAGAGCCTGCATGTTTCGTTTGTCGGAACTGCTGCCATACGCGACGTAGACATTCGTGGAAGGCCATCGTTAACACGCAGGTTCGTCGAAAACACACAGTCAGCAGTCAGCTCGGCGCTCCACGCACATTGCGATTCAGCTGTAGCAGCGGTGCTCAGTGCTGTAATCATTGGTGATGACTCCGGTCTGCAGCGAGACGCACGACAAGCGTATGCTAGGAGCGGAACGGCGCACATGTTTTCTGTAAGTGGTTCGCATGTATCGGTACTGCTCGCACTTGGCCTAGCAATTACCGTCGGCATTCGCAACAGGTGGTTACGTGCGATTCTCCTAATCACCCTCATCATAACCTATGTTATCGTCAGCGGCGGATCATCTCCAGCCTGGCGCGCTGCTGTCATGGGGCTGCTGGCGCTATGGGGCCGCAATACTGAGCGCGACGTCATCGGACTAAATGTGCTTGCTGTTGCAGTGTTGTGTATGATTATCCTCGATCCGTTACTGCCATGGTCTGCCGGTTTTCAACTAAGTGTTACTGCGACAATTGCCATTCTCGCTCTCGCTCCTCGTTGGAATTGTTTACTAAAGCAGTGTACAATGCGTGACAGCGCGGCAAAACAGTTCCTAAGAGTCAGCTGCGCCGTCTCTTTAGCTGCAACGGCCGGTACCTCACTTCCTTCCGCACTCATTTTCGATCAGGTGCCTGTGTGGTCAGTCCTTGCAAACCTCTTTGTAGTTCCAATCCTAAGCATCGCCATGGTGGCAGGCTGGGGTTTGGTACTGGTGCACCACGCTGCCCCCTGGCTTGCCCCCTCCCTTGCATGGGTGTGTTCTCTGCTTGTGTATATGGCCGATGGTATCGCCACGATGTTTGCGAGCTGGCAGCCAGAGATGGCGTCAGCTGGACGCACCGTTTGCCTTTCAGTGTTAACGATGGGTATCTGCATCTGGCCGCTTATCGCAGACTCGTGGCGGGGGATTCTTGCGCGGCAAGCAGTGTGTGTAGCATTCATTGTCGCCGTTGTATTTGTGCCATCGCCTCCATGCAGTCGTGTTCAACAATTTCAGCGGCGATCGGGGTATGTCGTTTTGATGTACAAACTCGACCAGACCGTTGTGTTAACTGCCTTGCGCAAATCCGATAGGGGAGTAGAGCAATTTGTCAGGGGGCGAAAAGGCAAGGTCGATGTTGTTGCCTTGCCGCGAAGTACATTGCACCATGATTGACTGGATTCCCGCCATCATCGATGAACAACTTGTATGTGGTGTTACGACACGCATGCTCTCGGATGATAAGGTTGCTCTCGCAATAGCCATTGCACGAGAACCACAATTGATTGTTGGATTGAAGCAAGTGCATGGGAACGTCATCCACACGATTGATGATGAATGGCATGCAGATGCTGAGGTGTTAATCGGGGACGGACTAATTACGCGTCGGCGTGATGTGGTGCTTTCAGTGCGAATTGCAGATTGTGCTGGCGTGCTCTTATGGGATTCTAAAACTGGTACTATTGCCTCAGTACATAGTGGGTGGAGAGGCACAAAGGAAGACATCGTAGGTAGTTGCATAGAACGGATGATAAACGAGTTTAACGTCAATCCTTCGTCCATCCGTGCCTACATTTCACCATGTGCATCGGGTGAGCGGTACGAAGTACGAGAAGACGTTGCTCAGTTTTTCCCTGAGGACATCGTTCGGTCTCCGAATTCGAACGATGTGTGGTTGTTTGACAATCGTTCTGCTATACGCACGCAGCTAATAAAGGCGGGAGTCGAACAGACACATATATGTGTTGATCCTGCTTGTACGATGGCTGACGACCGATTTCACTCGTATCGGAGGGATGGGGCTGCAGCGCTCCGATGTGTGGCTTTCATAGGATTGCGTAGTTTTGAAAACCTAGTACCACAATAGAACGTCATCTAATTATGATGTCGATGAACAGCGCATATGTCGATGATCTTTATTTCGACTATCTGCGCGACCCGGACTCCGTCCCTGCCGAATGGCGCGAATTTTTCAAAGACTACCAGCCTGAGAATGGTGCACCTGCAAAGAGCAGCAATGGCAACGGTTCTTCTTTAAAAGCTCAACCAGCGCAAGCCGGACAATCGATGCGAAGCACACCGGCGGATCCTGCGGCAAAAGCAACGCGCATTCCGTATATGAGTGGCAACGACGAGCTCATACCGCTATCGTCTATTGCGGGCAAGATTGCGGAGAACATGGAGGCTTCGCTTCGTGTGCCAACGGCTACTTCGGTACGTGCAGTTCCAGTTAAAGCACTCGAAGAAAATCGACGCATCATTAACAACTTTCTGTCGAAACGACGGCTGCCTAAGCTGTCGTTCACGCACATCCTTGCGTGGGCTGTTATTCAGGCAACAGAGAAATTTCCACAAATGAACGACTCTTATGGTGTAAAAGACGGTGCACCAATGCGCGTACGTCGAGGTGGAATTAATCTAGGCTTGGCTATCGACACAACGCGAAAAGATGGTTCACGCATTCTACTCGTCCCGAGCATCAAGCAGACTCAGGACATGACGTTTGCAGAGTTTGCCTCGGCCTACAACAATATCGTTGCAAAGGCACGCACAAATAAGCTCGCTCCGGAAGACCTCTCAGGTGCGACCATCACACTTACAAATCCAGGTGGCATTGGTACGGTGATGTCTGTACCACGACTTATGGATGGACAGGGGACAATCGTGGCTTCGGGTGCCATTGAATACCCGGCAGAATTTCAAGCGATGATGCCCGATGTGCTCTCAACACTTGCGATTTCAAAAGTGGCGGCGATTACGTCCACCTACGATCACCGTGTGATTCAGGGAGCGGAATCAGGAGAATTTTTACAGTTCATCCACCAGTTGCTCATCGGCGAACACAGGTTTTACGATCAGATCTATGCCTCATACGAACTGCCGTTTGAGCCCATTCGCTGGGTAATTGAAACGGGAAGCAATCCGTTCCTTCCTGCAGACACTCCTGAAGTGATTGACAAGGAAGGCCGAGTTGTTCAGCTCATTAACGCGTTCCGGGTACGAGGTCACCTTCTAGCAGACATTAATCCGCTTGGACTTGAGGCCTATTATTATCCCGAGCTAGATCCCGCACATTATGGATTTACAATCTGGGATCTCGATCGTCAGTTCGATACAGGCGGGCTCGGTGGTGTCAACCGCTCAACGCTTCGCGACATTATCGACACGTTGCGAGATACGTATTGCGATCAGATCGGCATCGAATTCATGCACATTCAGGATCCGGTTAAAAAAGGTTGGATTCGCGACTTTGTAGAATCATCACATCTAAAAGCAGAATTAAGTGTCGAACGTAAGGTTGATACTTTTAGGAAGCTTACTCGCGGTGACTTATTGGAGAACTATCTGCATACTAAGTTCTTGGGCGCAAAGCGTTTCTCGCTTGAGGGCGGAGAATCTGCTTTAATTATACTCGATGAAATACTTGAAAAATCAGCAGAAAAGTCACTTGAAGCAGTAGTTCTTGGCATGTCACATCGAGGTCGCCTCAATGTTCTGGTGAACATGATGGGCAAGCCGTTGATAAAGATTTTCAATGAATTCGAGGGACAGATTGATCCAGAATCGATTCAGGGTTCTGGTGATGTTAAGTATCATCTTGGTGCAAAAGGTGTGTATAGTTCATCAATTGGCAATGAAGTACCAATTGTCCTAGCACCAAACCCAAGCCATCTCGAGGCGGTGAACCCTGTTGTTGAAGGTATTGCACGAGCACTTGACGATGAAATTCTGGACGAAAACCACACCCAAGTTTTACCGGTATTACTGCACGGAGATGCTGCCTTTGCTGGTCAGGGAGTAGTTCCTGAAACTCTAAATCTTGCTCGACTTCAAGGGTACTCGACTGGTGGCACAATACACATTGTTATCAACAACCAAATCGGCTTCACAACCTCGCCTGAGGACGCCCGCTCAACACATTATGCTACGGGCATGGCAATGATGTTGCAGGTACCAATCCTTCACGTTAATGGCGACGATCCAGAGGCGTGCCGAGCTGCAGGGATGTTTGCATTTGCGTACCGTGAGATTTTTAGAGACGATGTGGTTATTGACATGTACTGTTATCGTAAGTATGGCCACAATGAGCAGGACGATCCAACGGCGACGCAGCCACTCCTGTACAAGCGAATACGAAACATGATTCCAGTCAGGAAGCTGTATGGATCGCGACTCGTAACAGAAAAAGTTGTGTCCGCTGAGGCACTACAGACCATACTAGAAGAAGAGCAGCAAAGGCTCGATACAGCTTATGACAATCGAGGTCCGAAGGTTGGTTCACATCTTCCGCCAAAACTCGAATACAACATGCATCAGCCTGTTGAAACGCGGGTGGAGAAAACTGTTCTTGATGTGATTGTTGATGCGACGTGTAAGGTTAACGACGACTTTCACATCCATGCAAAGGTCAAGGCAGAAACCGACAAGCGAAAAAGTCAGTACGAAGAGGGTAACGTGCAATGGGGTATGGCCGAGGCGCTGGCATTTGGCACGCTCTTAATGGAAGGACATACAGTACGTGTTTCCGGACAGGATACAGGACGTGGTACGTTCAATCACAGGCAAGCCATTCAACGAGATATTACAAACGACTCAAAACACATACCTCTCAACACACTTCCGAATGCGCGTAAACTGCACATCTACGACAGCCCACTATCGGAGTTTGCTGTGCTTGGTTTTGAGTATGGATATAGTACCGTTGCTAAGAACGGCATCACGGTATGGGAAGCGCAGTTTGGTGATTTCGCGAATGGTGCACAGATTATTATCGACCAGTTTGTGGCGAGTGCCGAAGAGAAGTGGGGACAACGCTCGAACATCACGATGTTACTCCCACATGGCTACGATGGACAAGGTCCAGAACACTCAAGTGCCCGACTAGAGCGATTCTTACAACTGTGTGCACAAGACAACCTGGTTGTCTGCAACTTCACATCGCCTGCGAATTACTTTCATGCTCTTCGTCGGCAGGTGAAAGCAGAGTGGCGGAAGCCCCTTGTCATCATGACCCCTAAGGGATATCTGCGCATTTTTTCGTCAACGATCGAAGAGTTTACAACCATTGGTTATCGTGCGATCATCGACGATGACATTCAGAATGTGCAAACCATCAAACGAGTCGTCATTACCAGTGGCAAGATTCACTATGAGCTGAAAAAGAAACGTGGCTCTACTGAAGATTCAGGTGTTGCACTTGTCCGCTTGGAACAGGTCTATCCGTTCGACTCAGCAGCGATGCAGGCAATACTTGAACGGTATCCGAACGCCAGTGACGTGGTCTGGTGTCAGGAAGAACCGAAGAACATGGGAGCTTGGTTCTGCGTGCAGCCTTTTATTACAGAGGTGCTACGAGCTGATCAGAAACTACGTTATATAGGAAGAAATGCTGCGGCAAGTCCTGCCACAGGTTCTGGTAAGGTGCATGAATCGGAACAGGATGTTATACTCGAAGGCGCTATTCGGTAGGGGGCAGCGTTGTTGACTGTTCACGCACGAGTGTGGCTGACGCAGTGTAGTGTAAGGTAGGGTTATCGTTTTCCAGACGATAGGCTTTCTCTTGTAGAACTACAACAAGTCCTGAAGAGACATCACGTTGTATTGTAGAAAACGCAACAAATCGTGATCCACCAGCATTGTGTCGTTTAGTTGTTAACGACAGATAACATTGTTGCCTACCATTCTGCATCCTAACGGAGTCTACACGTGTTGTACGAACCAGTGTGTCCTTCGTAATAACAGGCGGAGAAGTCTGTCCCTGTCTGATAGATGTTACAAACTGGGTTTTTGACTTTATAGTCAGCGTGTCTATCCACACTGCGCCTTCACTAATCGAACTAGTAACAGAAGATGTTGGAAGAATAAAGTTCATTAGCTCTGGTGTTGCCGGAGTCTCTTCAGGTGTATTTGTGTATTGCGTTGCTCTAGCCGATAAAGGTTCGGCTTGTGCCTCACTAACATTGCTTGCATTCTCGTCGTTATACACGATAACTGTACTAGCCAGAATTCTCCCTAGGGCATCGAGTACTGCTTCGTATGCTTGTTCCTGCACCCAGCTTCGATAACCTGCAAACCGTTTATGGCGCTTGTCGCCGGTATGCATAGCTGACGAGTCACGAACAGGGTCGCTTGAGAGATTAATCCTGCAGCGCGTGTTACCACGTTCATCCCGGTCAAGTGCACGCAGATTAAATGTAGTCTGCAATCTCATGGAGTGATCATTCACAACAATTTGATCAGTAATCAATTTGTAAGCAAAGTGATCACCTGGGGCAAGATTGTATCGCAACGTTACTACCGATTGCAGCGAGTCGGGGTGGATCGAGTTCGACGCATCATTTGTCATGGCAGCACAATTGAACCCTAAACAAACGACTGCACACATTACGATCGTCAAACGAAGTATGAGATGTGTAGAACTGAGCATGAGATATATAGAACTGAGCATGAGATGTATAGGACTGAGCATGAGATGTATAGGACTGAGCATGAGATGTATAGGATTGAGCATGAGATGTATAGGACTGAGCATGAGATGTATGGGACTGAGCATGAGAATCTGATATTGAGACAAAACTGTTCATCGCATCATAACACCGAACCGAAGACCCTTTACACTAACCAGACATCTGTCGTAATCGAGATCGCGTAGCGACTGTTCGAGTATCAATGCTCCTGCTGGAAGAATATCAACTCGATTAGGATCTATTCCGGGCAGGGTCGAACGTTCTTGCCTAGACATTTCCAACAAACGCTCTGTCCAGTATGATATAGCTCCCAGCTGCAAAACGTGACCGTCAACTTTTTCTTTCTCGAACTTGGTCAAACCAAGATCGAGGATGGCCAGAGACGTAGGCGTGCCCGCTACCGCGATTAAGTCCTCATTTGGGTAACTTCTGAGCGTGACTTTCACAGAAGCCAATTCCCTTTGTACGAAATCCCGAGCCATACAGACGTTTTGACGAGTGGGGAGGTCTCCCAATCCAAAACGCTCAGTGAATCGAACAGCACCAAACTCAACACTATGAGCTGAATAAACTATACGGGAAAACCCTGATATGTACTCTGAACTGCCGCCACCTATATCTATTACAGTACACGGCTTGCTGAATTTACCTGCAACACCGGCAAATGTGATATTGGCCTCCTCCAGCCCTCCAATGACGTCTATAGGGACTCCTATTTGGGTTTCTAGGAGCTTTCTGACTTCGACACCATTATTTGCATTACGCAATGCAGAGGTGCCCACGGCCGCGATTGACTCTACTCGTAGGGCCTCGCATATTAGCTTGTAATCGCGCAGGATGGCAGACGCTCTCTCAACGGCACCTTGATTTATTGAGCCAGAGGCATCGAGACCTTCACCAAGTCGTGCAATTCTGTGCACATCTTCCAGAATTGTCCATTCACCATCTGGGGCATTGAGCACACCAACAACCATCAGAATGGTATTGGTGCCTATATCAATTCCCGCGCGAATCACGTGATGTGTTGTTTCTAATACAATCAAGCACAGTTGAGGCGGCATCGAGGATGTTCGTCCCTGGACCAAAGATGGCACTTACACCGGCTTGCGTGAGAAACTCGTAGTCCTTAGCTGGTATGACACCACCGGCTACAACCTGAATGTCAGGAGCACCTTGCTCATGAAGTGCAGCAATAAGTTGTGGGATAAGTGTACGATGCCCTGCAGCCTGACTAGAAATGCCGATAACGTGTACGTCGTTGTCGATGGCTTGTCGTGCACATTCTTCGGGAGTTGCGAAGAGCGGACCGATGTCTACATCGAAGCCTATATCAGCAAACGCTGTTGCGATGACCTTTGCGCCCCGATCGTGTCCATCCTGACCCAACTTTGCAACGAGCATACGTGGACGACGTCCGTTTTTCTTTTCGAAAGCGTCTACATCCTGGCGCAGCTGTATAAATCGAGGATCTTGCGCATACTGTGCCCCATACACACCTTCAATTGTCACAGTTGTAGCCTCATACCTCGTAAACGAATTCGCCAATGCTTCAGAGATTTCGCCAACCGTTGCACGCGCACGAGCACATCGAATACTATGCTCGAGAAGATTCCCAGAGCCCGATGATGCTGCTTGGGAAAGTGCTCGCAGAGCATCTTCAACTGCTGGTGCATTGCGTGAACTGCGCGTGTGTTCGAGGCGTTTAATTTGTGACTCGCGCACCGCAGTGTTATCGATATCCAAAATTTCGATAGGCTCGGCTTTGCCGTCTGTGTAACGGTTCACACCAACGATAACTTCCTTACCCTGGTCAATCAAAGCTTGGCGACGAGCAGCTGATTCTTCGATGCGCATCTTTGGTATGCCTGCCTGAATGGCCTTCGTCATACCACCATACGACTCGACTTCATTAATGAGCGTCATCGCCTCGGCCACTAGCGAAGATGTTAGAGACTCAACGTAATACGAACCTCCTAAGGGATCGACTACGTGTACAACACCACTCTCCTCAGCAAGTACGAGTTGTGTATTGCGTGCTATACGTGCAGATGTGTCTGTTGGCAGTCCAAGCGCTTCATCAAATGAATTCGTATGAAGCGACTGCGTACCACCAAGTACTGCTGCAAAACCCTCAAGTGTCGTTCGGATGATGTTATTGTAGGGGTCTTGTGCAGCGAGCGACCAACCCGATGTTTGGCAATGTGTGCGAAGGATGGACGATTCCTTTTTTGCTGGCTCGAACTGCTGCATCAAATTGTACCACAGAATACGCGCAGCGCGAAGCTTCGCAACTTCCATGAAGAAGTTCATTCCGATAGCAAAGAAGAACGACAGACGTGGTGCGAACGTGTCGACACTCATGCCACGTGCTAACACCGTACGTACATACTCTAGTCCGTCAGCAATTGTATACGCAAGTTCCTGAACTGCAGTCGCACCAGCCTCGTGAATATGATAGCCTGAAATCGAGATCGAATTGAATCGAGGCATGCGTTGCGTGATGTATTCTATGATGTCGGCCACAATGCGCATAGACGGGGCCGGTGGATAGATGTAGGTGTTCCGCACCATGAATTCTTTGAGGATGTCGTTCTGAATCGTTCCACTTAGCAGCTCTTCTGAAACGCCCTGCTCTTCGGCTGCGACGATAAACATTGCAAGTATTGGAAGGACGGCACCATTCATTGTCATCGAAACACTCATGCTATCGAGCGGGATGCCCTCAAACAGAATCTTCATATCCTCGACAGAATCAATAGCAACCCCAGCCTTACCGACATCGCCAACGACTCTTGGGTGATCGCTATCATAACCGCGATGCGTCGCAAGATCAAATGCTACGGATAGACCCTTCTGGCCGGAGGCCAGACCCCTACGATAAAAAGCGTTTGAAGCTTCGGCCGTTGAGAAGCCTGCATACTGTCTAACAGTCCACGGACGGTTTACGTACATCGTGGCGTATGGTCCGCGTGCAAAGGGCGCCATCCCTGGCAGTGACTCGAGCTGTCCGTCTAAATCTGATGACGTGTAAAGGGGCTTAATCGGAATACCTTCTAGCGACATCCGCTCTGAAATGATAGGGGAGTCTGCACGAAGTTCGCGTTGAGCCAGGGCTTGCCACGGTGTGATATCTATTGCCATGGCCTAAAATAACCACGGGGCGACCGTTTGGCCGCCCCGTGAAGGACAATCTATTTACGACCTGTGCTTATTTACAGGTTTCGGCGATTTTTACAGCAATGCGACGATTCTGTACACGAGCTGCTTCGATTTGTGCAGCTGAACCCTTCTTAGGTTCTTTGATGTTCGGACGTGAGCTTCCGTAGCCAACGGTATTTGTGACGCGAGAAGCGCTAACACCTTGGCCAATCAGCCAGTTCTTCACTGCTGTAGCACGCATGTGAGAGAGTTCATGATTACGGGCTGCTGGACCTTCGCTGGATGCATGACCTTCGATTTCAACCTTCAGGTCTGGGCACTGTTCGATAAGGGCCTTGATCTGATAGAGGTTGTTAAGCGTGCCAGGTATTTCCATGTTGAAGTTATCTGTGTCCACGATGAAGAGTACACCAGGGAAGTTCGTCAGTGTACCAACCTTTGGCTTTGGAGGACATCCATCAGGTGCAACGCCAGCGATAAGTGGGCAACGATCTTTGAAGTCGTTGTAGCCGTCTCTATCTGTATCTGGGTCAAGAGGATTTGTACGTGTTCTCTTGATTTCATCACCATCAGATAGACCCTCGCCATCTGTGTCTGCCTTGTTAGGATTGGTCTTGTAGATGCGAACTTCGTCGCCGTCATTCAGGCCATCGTTATCTGTGTCGATGTTCTTAGGATTTGTGAGGTAGGTCTTTACTTCTTCACCATCCATAAGGCCATCAGAATCTGTGTCTTTTTGACTTGGATTGGTCTTGTGCACGTTCACTTCTTCGCCATCATTCAGTTGATCGGCGTCGGTATCCATGTTTGTTGGATTTGTGTTGTGCTTCTTGATTTCATCACCATCAGACAGTCCGTCAGTATCGGTATCTGCTTTGAGAGGATCTGTTCTGTGTGTGTTTACTTCGTCGCCATCAATCAAGCCATCGCTATCGGTGTCTGGCTCAAGTGGATTTGTTTTGCGAGCAATCTCTTCGCCGTCCTTGAGGTTGTCTGCATCTGTGTCAGGATTGATCGGGTTGGTCTTGTACGTAACAAGTTCTTCACGATCGTTCAGTCCGTCAGCGTCAGTATCTGCCTTGAGAGGATTTGTGCGGAACGCAGTTACAGGAAGAATATCGACTTGAGAAGCATTCCAACCTGTTGGCACCTTACGCGACCCATCATGTTCGTAGCCATCAGGAAGGCCATCGCCGTCTGTGTCGGCATTACGCTCGTCTGTACCAATGCGGCGTTCGTCGCTATTGCTTAGGCCGTCACCATCATAATCGGATGCGCCGAAGACGTAGAATGTAACACCAAGGCCGAGGGTCAAGAACTTGTCTGTCTTGCCTGGATCGACTCCGGCTGGTAGGGGAGCAAGTGTGTTGGAGTATGGCTGACCGTTCAGTGGATCTGAAGCGAACGCCTTCATACTACCTGGGTTGTAATCATCGAGGTATTCTGTGGTTGTTATGCGGTACAGCACCTGAGCATTCAAAACGAAGTTTTCGCTTAGGTACCATTCAAAACCACCACCGACAGGAATTACTAAACCAGCATTTTTGTCTTGATCGTACAAGCCTTGAGCTTCGCCTGGCAAGACGCCTACCGCACCACCAGCGCCAAGTCCGGCACCACCAGAAAGGCCTGGACGAACTTGGAACGACATCATACCAATACCACCACCGATGTATGGCACGAAGGTTTCACCGGGGATAAGGTTGATAAACGCAAGAAGCTCATAAGCGAAAATGCGCGTGTTATTCCGACGTTCTTCGCCTTCGCCAGAAATCTGCGTTCCGTTTGGAAACTGATCGCCAGGTTTCTTTCCTACACCAAAATAATCGGTGTATCTGAGATTGGCATCTTCTACGTCTATGCGAAACCGTGGGTTCGCATAGGTGAACTGTGCTTGTAGTGCTAACCAGCTCATGACGTTATACCGAAGGTGGATATCACCACCGATATACCACGAGTTGTCTGAAAAGTCGCCAAATAATTTGGAGCCACCGACTGTAGCACCAAAACCAGCGCGACCAGCCAGAGCCTGTGCCGACGCTGTACTCGAAATTGTTAAGAACGCAAGTAGGATTGTTATCCAACGCGTAGAGTTAAGCATTTGTCTCTCCCTGCTGTGTGTTTAAGTAACCGAAGGCCCATATAAAGGCGAGCACCATGTCATGTTCCATCCTAACAAACACTCACCATGAGATTACTCTGCTACAACAATGTCCGCAAACCTGCGTTGAGGAAGGCACCGTCTAGGTGTAGAGGGGATGGTTACTTGTACGGAGCGTGCACAAATCGCTTGGCTTCGGCATGTGAACCTTGCACATCTTTCCAGGAAAGTACCTTTTCATACTGCGTTAACGCCATCTCACGTTTGCCCTGAAGGTCAAGAATCTGACCAATCTTGAGATTTGTCTTCACCATGAAACCAGAAGGATCTTCATCTATCGCCCTGCATGCCTCGTCAGTTTTAAAAAAGTATGTGAGTGCGAGTGGCAGGTCTCCTCGAAGCATGCGTACTACCCCTACATAGTATAGAGCTTCTCTAGCCGCATATTTATCGTACCCAAACTTCTTGTCAAGGACTTTAACAAGTACGTCGCGCCAAAGTACTTCAACGGAATCTAATGTACCAAGAGAGACCAGGCACCGACCAAATGCACGATGGAAATATGGGTTATTGGAAAATCTAGTATAGAGACCCCGAGCATAAGGCATGGCTTCTGACGGCGATTTTTCAAAGTCGTAGTAGACTTGATAGAGCACCACTTGAGCTTCATAATTCGCGTATCTAGCTTTTTGAGCTGCAGCCTTGAGTTGAAGGATGCCCAAGGTTTTGTCACCTCGTGGAAAGAATACCATTACAGGTTTTAGAATAGGGTATGCTTCGGGAAACACGGCAGCGAGGTAGTTGTAAAGTCCCGTCCCGAGCATGATATCATGATTGCCAGGAGCAATTTTCTGGCACTCGGTAAGAAGGTCTAGAGCCTCTCGAGCATCGTTTACTGCATCGATCAGTCTTTCACGAATTGTGTAGTACCTGCCACGAAATCCAAGAGCTCCACCTTTAAAAAAAAGTGCAGTGACATTTGTCCTATCGGTTTCAATAATCTTATTACAAACCTCTAATACGCGGTCAATTTTCGCCAGAAAAGCAGCGTCGTATGCCTTGTTCCTACTCGACAGGTTAATCTTCCACCACTCAATCATCGCGTCAAGATAATATCCTGCAGGATGATCGGGATACATTGCAATGACACTTTCAAAGTTCTTGTGTGCCTCTTCAAACTGTACGTTGTAAATATTCTGTATGCCTTGCTGTAGCAACGTGTCACCATCAGATTTCATAAAAATCCATTGTGCACGTAGGGTTGTGACAGAACACGTCATCAATAGTAGTGCAGTTATCAGAAGAGAGCGTTTCATAGGTACCTTACGTCGCTGCGTGTGTGGTTGATAAAAAACTTCGACGGTAACGGGCAGCACGCGTCTCTGCATCGAGTGGCACAGTACGAATGGCAACTACCGAAGCAAGCACAAGAAGCCCCGTTGTGAGAGCCCCTTCCTCGATGCCATATGTATTGCCAAATAGCCATCGCTGCGATACAGACGACAGATCGAGCCTCAATAGGCCAATGCCCAGGTCTATTCCGCTGACGTTGCCGACGAGCAACCCAACCAGCACGTTCCAACTTGCATGAAAGGAGATCGCGGCGTAGAGAGAGTGGCTCTGTGTAACTAGAACACCGATGAAAATTCCGGCTAGGGCAGTGTTCATTATTGACCAGGTGTTGGCATCTGGATTCATGGCGTGCATGACACCGAACAAGGCTCCAGACCCGAGCACTGCTACTGTTGGCCCCAGTCGCTTACGAGCAAACTCAAAGATCGGTCCACGAAAAATCAGTTCTTCAATGGTTGCCCATAATAACAGCAATGCTATCGCTGAAATCATGGAATCGACGGTTGGAGTATGTGGTATAAATCTAGCACCAAGTGCAAGGGCTATAACAGAGACAATGCAAATCATACAGATAGCCATGCCAATGCCATATCCAACGAGGCGCAGGGTGTTCGTATGCCAGGCGAGACCGCTACGCTTGAACGTTTCCATTCGTCCTGATTGACTCTACGTGTGCACGAACGTGATCTTTCATTGCTTCCTCGACCTCTTCATGCGTTGAGCCCTTGATCATGAACGTTAGTTGTGGACAATACGAAGCGTAGTCCGACTCACCCCTGCGTCGAATCAGTATCTCGTAATCGTCTAGGTTAATGCTTGTGGGTGTATTCATATTGATTTCTTCGTTTAATAAATTCTGTTCGTTCAATTCATCTCTCGTGGCTTAACCCATCAAATTCACCTCTCGGACCTAACCCATCATCGGTATCTCACGAGTTTGTTTTGCACGGAGTCTCGAGACGGATCTAAAACCAGAGATTTTCTCCATGCTTCGATAGCACCATCGAGGTCGCCGAGTTGCTCAAGGATGTCTCCAAGATGATCGTAATGGGTTGCGTTGCCACCCCACAACACAGCACGTTCGATGTATGTCCGTGCTTTTTCAAACTCGCCAAGCTGAAACAGTACCCACGCGAACGTATCCAGATAACTCGGGTTCTTCTGTTCTTGCTCTACTGCACGCCAGGCCATCGTACGTGCCTGCTGCAAATTCTTGCCCCGCATGGCCAACGAGTATGCGTAGTTGTTGTTTGCCATAGAATTATTTGGGTTGAGGATCAGCGTACGGTCATATGCCGAGTCAGATCGTACACTATCATCTTGGGAGTCGTACAGCATACCTAGACGCATCCATGCATCCTCAACAGTAGTGTCTCGCTCAATGACGCGATTGAACCATACAATGGCGTCGCGTACCAATTCCATCTGTTGCGCAACAGATCCCAGCATCATGAGAATGCGAATATCATTCGGATGTTTCGCAAGACCTCGTTGCAGCACTTCAAACGCACTATTGGTCCGTCGGACCGACAAGTTTGCCGCAGCAACTTGCAGATACTGCTCAGCTTGACTCGAAGTGGGTAAGAGTGCAGATTCGAACAACCGATCGGCAAGGGAAGTGTCTTCAATCAATAGCGCCACCATCCCAGCAATCGCTGCAAGCTGCCAGGGTTTAGCAGGTTCACGTTCCAATTCGATGAGCATTACTTGTACTGAGTCTTTGTTCAGCTGCAGTACCAACGTGTCTTCTATGAGTCTACCTAATCCAGCCGCCCAAATCTGTGAATTGCGTTCTGATCCTTTCCAAGCATTTACGAGCGTATGTGCTTCAGCAATTCGACCCGACGTTACATAGGCATCCATAAGCTCCGAGGCGATGTCGGCATCGCGCGTGTTTAACGCAGCAGCACGTGCTAACGCATCAATGCGCGCTTCTGTATTCCTAAGTCTGCGATGCAGATCTGCGAGACGCATATAGATCGACTCATCAGGATCTCTACGCACAAGTTCTTCGAATACTTCTACTGCTTTTGCCGCATTGCGAGGTTCGTACAAACGACCCAGGGTATACAGTTGTCGTTTTGTTGGATGAAGGCCGCGAACGTGTTCATACGATGCAAGCGCCTCGTCGTACTTGCCGAGATCAACAAGAATTTCAGACTGTAGTTCCCACGCGTCCACTAACATCGAATCGCGCGCTAGAGCATTCTGTACATACTCCAAGGCAAGGGCATTCTTATCCATTGCTGCATACGACCGGGCAATGGCGAACAGAATCGCAGCCGAAGAATCGTAACGCAAGGCTTGTTGAAACTCTAGAATGGCTTCGGCTTGTTTGTCCGGACGCATCTGTAATGCTGCACCATTTACAAATGCTTCCTGCGCACGCCGCTTCATCATAACACTGTCCGGCGCTGCTTGAATGTACAGCGCGCAGAACGTCATCGATAAAACGACAGTGGCAAGGGTCTTGATAAAGGGTCTATTGAGCATTTTTTCTTAGACGAACATGCACAACATTTCATGAGATACACATACGAAAAAAGGCCGCACGCGGCGGCCTTTCACTATCGTACGGACAAAATTACTTTTCTAGGCGCTTCATCATCGCTGTGTAGCCAACCTTATCGAGCGTCTTTAATGCGCTCGCAGTAGCCTTCACAGTAATCCAGCGGCCTTCTTCAGGAACCCAGATACGTTTCTTCTGAAGATTAGGAAGGAAGCGACGTCGCGTCTTGTTATTCGCATGCGAGACGTTGTTTCCATAGGTCGGTCCAACACCAGTTAAATCACATCGACGGGCCATGACAGCACTCCAAAGGGCAATTAATTTCAGACAAGACTTCAAATTTACACAACTTATCCCCCTGAAGCAAGGCGCGTGCCACATATTGGCACTCTTACACTATTCGACGGTGGGGTGAGGCTTAAGTAACTTGACTTTCTGCCGTTGACGTGCCAGGATGTAAGTAACGAAAATGAGCGCCTCAATCACAATAATCACGTCCAATCCAACAATTTGGGCCATCCCAATAGCATTGATAACATACATTTGGACGGCGACATAGGTTATAGCGGTGGCATAGAACCAGTTTGGCCGACTAGACCTAGAATTACCCATATAGTTAGGACGGCGAAAAGTAATACTTGCATCCTCAATCCGGTTGATATGACGTCATCGATACCATATACCAAGAGCACCGATGGAATTAGCGCTCAATTTATATAGGTGCGTCGGAATTGGCAGTGGTAGATTTGTGGTTATGTAAAAACCAATTGAATGCAATTGGCCGAAATACTTTAGAGCCCCATGTCGCCCCCTACAAAGCTTAATTCGGACCGAATAACCACGTCACCACCGGCACCGCCAGCACGAATCATTGCTGTCCGAGGTGCTCGCGTGAACAACCTCAAGAACGTCGACGTCGACATTCCGCGCAATACGCTGACGGTAATTACAGGACTTTCTGGCTCGGGGAAATCGTCGCTTGCGTTCGATACACTGTACGCCGAAGGACAGCGCCGATTTGTGGAGTCGCTTAGCGCATACGCGCGACAATTCCTCGATCGCATGAATAAGCCTGAGGTCGATAGCATTTCAGGCCTCCCGCCAGCAGTAGCAATTGAGCAGCAAACGTTTTCAAAAAACCCACGTTCGACTGTTGGCACCACGACTGAGATTTACGATTATCTGAGGCTACTTTTTGGTCGGGTTGGAGTAGTGGTTGACAAAGACACCGGTGAAGTAATTCGAAAAGACTCGGCGGAGTCGGTGGCCGATGAAATACTAAAGCTTGCAGAAGGCACACGCATGTACGTCATGTATTCGCTGCCTGTCGAGCATGCTTCGGCAGCGGATGTAAAAGAAGGACTCTTGGCAAGGGGCTTTTCGCGTGTGGTGTTTGGAAGAGATAAAACACCCACGGATATAGCCGATATCAAAGAACTGCCAACGGTCGATGATGTGTTTGTGCTTGTAGACAGGCTCGTCATTTCGAACGACCCGGAAATGCGAACGCGCATCACCGATTCGCTCGAGACAGCGTTTGATGCGGGAAACGGACGTTGTATTGTTCGCATACTCGAACCCGCACAAGACCATTGGTATTCTTCGCGCTTCGAAAGTGCACGCACGCAAACGCAATACATCGAGCCTGAGCCACGATTGTTTTCGTTTAATAATCCATTTGGTGCATGTCCGACGTGCCAGGGTTTCGGACGTAGTGTAGGTATCGATGAAAACTTGGTGTTCCCTGATCGCGGCATCAGCATTAGGCGCGGAGCCATTCATCCATTTCGCGGTGAAACGTTTGGACTGCATTTAAAATTTCTATTGCGCGAAGCACCAAGGGTTGGTATTCCAATCGACAAGCCCCTTCATTCCTTAACAGATGATCAATTAACATTGGTTATGAAAGGTGTGGGTGAATACATCGGCGTTGAAGGATTCTTCAAGATGCTTGAAGATAAATCGTACAAAACGCATTATCGGGTAATGCTCAGTCGGTACCGCGGATACACACGGTGTCATGCGTGTAATGGTGCGCGACTGCGTACGGCTGCGCGGCAGGTGTTTGTAGACGGACATAACATTCCGAAGCTAGTGATGATGACGCTCGAGGATGCTCGTGACTACTTCGACAGCATGTCGTTGTCTACACATGACGAGCAGGTTGTCGGACAGATCGTGCTTGAGATTCGACGACGTCTGCACCTCTTGTGCGACATCGGACTTGAGTATTTAACGCTCGATCGGCTCTCACATTCGTTGTCGGGTGGTGAGTCACAGCGAATAAATCTTGCAACGTCACTTGGCTCGGCCCTGGTTGGCACACTGTACGTTCTCGATGAGCCGAGCATTGGTCTGCATCCTCGCGATACAGAACGACTTCTTACGATTCTCCAACGCCTTAGAAGGCTCGGGAACACAGTCGTAGTAGTCGAGCACGACCTCGACGTTATACGCACGGCTGGTCATATCATCGACATCGGACCGAAGGCAGGTGAACACGGAGGCGAAGTTGTGTTCAGTGGGGGCATTGAAAAGATGATCGATGTTGGCACTTCACTCACTGCCGACTACCTGACGGGCAGGAAAGAAGTCTCGGTGAAGACCACCTACAGAAAAGGTAATGGCAAACATGTTGTTGTTCACTCTCCAATGCATCACAACCTTAAAGGCGACGATACCGCCATACCTCTTGGGTGCACAACAGTCGTAACAGGAGTTTCGGGATCGGGCAAGAGTTCTCTCGTACACGATGTTCTATATGCCGGTTTACAACGGTTGATGGGTGGCTACGCAGGTGAAGTAGGTGCTTGTACATCAATCGAGGGTACCGAGCACATTCAGAGCGTAGAGATGATTGACCAAAGTCCGATAGGACGTTCATCAAGGTCTACTCCAGCAACGTACACGAAGGTTTTCGATGCCATCCGTGATGTGTTTGCTGCAACGCAGTCTGCCAAGCAGCTGGGTTGGAAAGCGGGACATTTCTCGTTCAATGTTGCTGGTGGACGTTGCGATATCTGTGAAGGTGAAGGTGTAGTCACAATCGAGATGCAATTCCTGCCAGATATCGAACTTCCATGCGAGGCTTGTAATGGTACACGGTATAAGCGTGAAGCACAGAGCATTCAGTACAAAGACAAGTCCATCATCGACGTGCTTGGGATGACAGTAGACGAAGCACACCAACACTTCGCGGGTGTGCAGCGCATTGTTTCGAAGCTGCGTTTATTGCAGGCCGTTGGATTAGGGTACATCAGGCTGGGTCAGCCGTCGACGCACCTATCGGGTGGGGAAGCCCAACGTGTGAAGCTGGCAACACACCTCGAGTCGTCTGGTGACGGACACACTATGTTCATCTTCGATGAACCAACAACTGGTTTACATGTACATGACGTTTCAGCTCTCTTAAAGGCATTTAATCAACTAGTTGATAAAGGTCATACATTAGTCATCATCGAACACAACGTCCATGTAATGGCCGACGCCGATTGGATTATCGATTTAGGTCCAGAAGGCGGCGAAAAAGGTGGACACATCGTGGCAACGGGTACACCCAAGCATGTTGCTAGTATAGAAGGTTCCTACACTGGTCAGGCACTCAAAGCATTCTATGCCCAACACGGTGTGAAGGTCGTAAAACGCAAAACCGTATCGTCGAAGAAACTATCATGACAATTCGTTCTGTCATCCGACTGATGATTGTTCTCGCAGTACTCGCTGTGGCAATCTGGTTTACTCTTCGTTCTGTCGATCTAACAAGTCTCGGAAGCAGTCTCGACAACATCTCGTGGCCCCTTGTTTTTTGCGTCATCCCGATTATTCTACTGTCGCATTACGTTCGAGCACTTCGCTGGACAACTATTCTGTCGCCGTCCGTTCCTGTGCGCCGCGTATGGCCAGCTTTGTCGGCAGTACTCGTTGGGTATGCATCAAGCGTTATCATTCCCCGCAGTGGCGAGGTATTGCGTCCGTGGGTGTTCTCTCGTCGAACCGGCATTCCACTTGGTGCCACACTAAGCAGCGTTGTTGTTGAGCGCATCCTCGATGTGTTAACACTGTTGTGTGGTTTCGGTCTGGTGTTCATTTTTCAGCAGGATAGAGTACTGCAAGCTATTCCTAGTCTTACTCCAGAACGGTTGCTCGTCGCTGTCGTAATTCCTGCATTCTTGTTACTTGCTGTCATTGTTGTCCTAACATTTACATCCGCTGGATTGTCCCTCGCAGATCTGATCCGCAAGAAAGTCCATGCACGTTTCGGTGTCTGGTTGCATGGTGTCTTGATGCAAGTGCGGCAGGGGACTGTTGCAATTCGTACACCTGCATTATGGTTTCGACTTACACTCGAAACAGTTTCGATGTGGCTCCTATACACCATTCCGCTGTGGTTGCTATTCAAGGCAATGCCAATAGCATCATTGAACGCTCTTGGTTTTGCTGACGCCGCGTTTATGCTCGTAATCGTTTCAATAGGTGTTACAATAGCCCCGACTCCGGGAGCAATTGGCGTGTATCAGGGATTTGCTCAGACGGCACTCGTTCAGGTATACGGCACATCACCAGCCGAAGGTCTAGCATTTGGTATCGCTGCTTGGCTCGTGAACTACGGCGTTGCGTTGGTATCTGGTGCCTTGTGTTTGGTACTTGAGGTTCATGCTGGACTTAAGATGACGTCGTTCAAGCAAGTACGTCAAGAGATTCACGACTCGACATCGTAGCATCCCTGACATTGACGACTCGACATCGTACCATCCCTTATCTTTGTTGACTATGCCAAACCACCACACAACTGACGTTATCATTATTGGCGCCGGACCTTGCGGACTGTTCGCAGTCTTCGAAGCCGGTATGCTTAAATTGCATTGTCACTTAGTTGACTACCTGCCTACACCTGGTGGTCAGTGCGCGGAGATCTATCCGAAAAAGCCCATCTACGACATCCCTGCGCATCCGAGTATCATGGCTGGCGATCTGATTGCCAACCTGGTGACACAGATTGCACCATTCAAACCACAGTACTCGCTTGGTGAACGCGCAGAATCGCTTGAACACCTCGAAGACGGCACGTTTAGGCTTACGACGCTAGGTGGCATCGTAATCGAAGCACCAACTGTACTCATTGCCGGTGGACTTGGGTGCTTCGAACCTCGTAAGCCCGTGCTTGATAATCTTGCCGCGTTCGAAAACGCTGGCGTAGACTACATCATTAAAGACCCAGAGAAGTATCGTAATAAAAACGTCGTTGTGGCAGGGGGCGGCGACTCTGCTCTTGACTGGACAATTGTGCTTGCAGATATCGCTGCAAGTGTAGCGCTTGTGCATCGCAGCCAGACCTTCCGCGCAGCTCCAGACAGCGTCGAGAAAGCTCACGCATTAGCTGAATCAGGAAAGATAACCTTACTTACAGATTCTCAGGTGACGGGTTTGCATGGCAACGGACACTTAGAGAAGGTGACGATTGCGTTCACCGACAACTCGACCATAGAGCAAACTGCTGAGTACTTCATACCGCTTTTCGGACTCTCTCCAAAACTCGGTCCGATAGCGACATGGGGTCTCGGCATGGAGCGCCACGGAGTAAAGGTCGACCCGCTGACGTATATGACGTCCGTCGCAGGTATCTACGCCGTGGGGGACATAGCTGAATACCCTAACAAGCTCAAACTCATTCTTAGCGGATTTCACGAAGCTGCTGTTGCACTTCACTCAGAGTATCAGCGCCTTCACCAGGGAAAAAAGCACATCCTGAAATACTCAACCATCACTGGTATCACAGGATTTGAAAGCTAGTTGTTCAGTTACGCCCTTTGTCGTGTTGGTGAAACCGCGAAGCCACGAGCAAAAACAAGCACAGCGGTAAACAACCATGTCGACAATAGCAGGTTCACAAAGAAGCTTCCTGTACCTGCCTGGTCACGCGAGAAAATCAAGCCTGCTTCGTAACAAGCAACGAGGCCAGCTGCATTCATTGGGTACATCGTTCCGCCAGCCCAAACACCGAAATTCGAAATGATGAAGAAAAGCACAGATGCGAGTGTGCCACCACCAAGAACTTGCGTTAGGCGTGACGATGTCGTCATAAACTTGCCAATCAGTACACCTAGAATCACGGCTCCGTATACATACAACGTCGTGTCATGAATCATCCAACCAGAGCCAAGCACGAGTCCGAGCACAACGTCACTGATGATCATGGCGGCAATCGGAATAACAAACTGAAGCACTCTGGACTTCAACGCAAGGCCGGCAAAAAGCGCAATGGCCATCACGGGTGTGAAGTTTGGCCAGTGCGGAATAAGCCTGCTAAATGCAACAAGTGCGATCAATAGAATCGGAGTCCAGTCTGTGGATCTGATTGCATTAAAATTGGAAGAGCGGTTGTTGTTCATGTTGTCACCTACAGAATGATCGTCGTTATTTGCGTTAGTTTACATAATGCAGATTATATACCATTCTGCAAGGGTCTGCGAAGAGGTCTGGAAGCCCCTTAACCAATTACATTTTCAACGTCTTGAGCTACATTTGTCAACGCTTCTGTAACCTTGTCTGAAGCGTCCTGAAGTGTTGCTGCAATCAAGAAAGCAAGTCCGGATTTCTTGAGAATTTGACGTGCTTCTTCGGCATTTGTACCGTCCAAACGGACGATAATGGGCACGTTTACCTCGACCTGTTGGAGGGCTTGTAGGATGCCATTCGCAACCCTATCACAGCGCACAATGCCACCAAAGATGTTCACGAGGACGGCTTTGACGTGTGGGTCTGACATCATAATTCGAAACGCATTGGCAATGCGTTCGACGTTTGCCCCACCACCAACGTCCAAAAAGTTTGCAGGTCTGCCACCAGCAAGCTGAATGATGTCCATGGTTGCCATTGCAAGCCCGGCACCATTTACCATACATCCAACATTTCCATCGAGTTTGATGTAGTTCAGATTGTATTTGCCAGCTTCGACCTCAAGTGGGTCTTCCTCTTCGATGTCGCGCAGTGCAGCATACTCTGGATGACGATCTAGAGCGTTATCGTCGAAGTTCACCTTCGCATCAAGGGCCATGAACTCGCCATCTGCGGTTGTTACGAGCGGATTGATTTCCATCATACTGCAGTCCATGTCTTCATAAGCCTTGTACAGCTTCTGAATGAACGATACAAAGCTTTTGAACGACTGACCACTAAGGCCTAGACCAAAGGCCATACGGCGCGCCTGATATCCGTGAAGGGGCTGCCCTGGCAGAACATGCTCGCGTATGATCTTTTCTGGTGTGTGTTCGGCAACATGTTCGATGTCCATGCCACCTTCTGTCGATAGCATGATAACGTTGCGCGACTTCTGACGATCGAGCAAAATGCTACAGTAGTATTCGTGAGCAATGTTCGCGCCTTCTTCGATAAATACGCGACGAACGATCTTGCCTTCGGGTCCGGTCTGAATAGTAACTAGCTTATTGCCAAGCAGCCCATTCGCAACCTGATACACGCGGTCGGCGATGTTACCTTCGTGTATGACAGTAACGCCACGAAGCGGTTTGCCTGTCACAACAATTGCCTCGCCAGTGTTCGGATCGTGCACGGTGCCTTTACCGCGTCCACCCGCATGTATCTGTGCTTTTACAACAACAACAGAAACTCCGCGCTGAACAAAGTCATTGTACGCAATTGCGCCTGCGTCCATGGCGTTAAATACAGCCTTGCCGGTTGAAACAGGAACGCCGTGTTGTCGAAGTAGATCTTTGGCTTGATACTCGTGAATATTCATTAGAGTCCTCTGGTGCTCGTCGTAAGTTTGTCGGATAGAAGAGCAAAACTACGAAATGCCCAACCGTCATCAGAATTAAGTCAAGGCATCATATGCGTCGGGTATTGATCTTTGGTGTTGTGACAGTACTGGGCCTGGCTTGGCTCACGATACGTCCCCTGCTGCACGACCGCTCGCTCGGCAGCGAGGAAAATCCTGTGCGTATCATGCTTACGCCCTCGGTCGACGCCCGCACGATCATCCGAAACGGCGATTCACTGGCAAGCTTTATACAGCAACGCACAGGCTATAACGTGCGCGTAACGGTACCGAGCGACTATATCACCGTCGTAGAAGCCTTTGGTACCGGACGTGCCGATGTGGCAATCATGAACACGTTCTCGTACCTTCTGGCACACGCCAAGTATGGTGCAAATGCCCGTCTGCGTGTTGTTCGCAGGCAGGGAGAACTCACCTATCGCGGAGAGTTCATCGTCAGGGACGATAGTGGTATTAACTCGATACGCGAGCTGCACGGTCGGTCTATAGCCTACGTGGACCCTTCCTCGACCTCGGGCTACATCTACCCGAAAGAAATGCTTCGTAGTGCAGGGGTCGTTCCGAAGGAAGAGATGTTTGCGAAGGGACACAATCAGGTTGTGCTGAAGGTGTACCAGGGTGATGTTGATGCAGGTGCTGTGTTTTATTCTCCACCCGACACACTAACCGGAGAACTGCTCGACGCTCGTTGTAAAATCGTGAACGAACACCCAGACGTATTTCAGAAAGTGCGTGTTCTTGCACTTACGCAAGAAATCCCGAACGATCCTGTTGTTGTGCGCGCAGACCTTCCAAAGGATATGCAGGATAACATTGTTGCGGCCCTGTTGGAATTTCAAGCAACAGAAGCAGGTAAACGAGCGCTAAATGCTATTGCGAGCGTAGAAGGCTTTGTTGTTACATCAAACGATGCCTACAACGACGTGCGACGCCTCGTCGAGCGCTATGGCATCGATCTCGAGGCGTCGCTTAAAAAGAAAAGGTAGGTTTTGGCAATCCGCACGTTTCGTCTCTACGACTGTCTAGGGTGCGAAGAGCTTTCCAACCCGCAAAGAGCTTTCTATCGTGCAAAAAGCTTACGAGCAAACGTACTGATGCCCTTCATGGCTCCGTTAACAACGCTTGTTACGTCCTCTAGCGGGCCTTGAATGCGGCTCAGTACCGATTGTTCGAACCGACGAATGTCTTCGGCAATCGCGATAAACGTATCTGCACCTTGACCAATTTTCTCTAGCTCGATGTCTGCCTGTTCGAACGTATTCGATGCATGGTAGAGCATTGTTTTTGCTTCGTCGAGAACAGGCAACAGCTTGGATTTTATTTCCTGGACATCACGTCCAGCAGTATCCATAATAACAACCGTTCGCTGGACCTGTTTTCTTAAATCGATAATCCACATCGTTGCTACAACACATAGAACGGTTACTGCAACTAGGGCAATTACGCAGAAGATGAGCAGTATTGGATCCATGGTTACTTCAACTCAGAACGAAACGCGTCAGCACCGGCCTTAGCTGCGTCTGCAACCTTGTTCGAACCCGCTTGCACTGTATCGCGCAGTTGTTGTGCACGACCTTTAGCATCGCGAAGAACCTGATCTGCATTCGACAGCAGCGATTCGGCCTGATCCTTTGCGCTGCGAATCATGCGCTCAGCTTTTTCGCGACCTTCGTTGATAAAGTCTTCGAGATTCTCTTGCTCTTTGCGGAAATACTTCGACGCTTTGTCGTAGATCTCTTCGCTGCGTTCAGCGATATCGCCACGAAGCTCACGTCCGCTTTTTGGAGCAAGTAACAATGCTACGATTGTTCCAACTGCACCACCTACAACGGCCCCGATAACGAGTCCCTTCGTGTAGGCACCTTGTTGTCTGTTCATTTCATCCTCCATGGTATTTGTTTCTAGTGTGTTCATTCTATTTACCAGTTTTCAGATAAGGTGATGGCCTTACCCTGTCTCGTCAAAATAAATTCTGCAAACTCCCTCACGGCTCCATTGCCGCCGAACGCAGTACAGACAACGTCGGCAATTTGTTTCACGGCTGCAACAGCATCGCCAGGGCAGGCTGTTACTCCACATCGCTTCATGACGTGAATGTCATTGACATCGTCGCCAATGTACGCCATGCGGTTCAAGGGTATCGACAGCCGTGCTGACAGTTCGTTGAGTGCCGCAGTTTTATCGTGTGATCCAAGGATTACATCCTCTATCTGCAATTTCTGCGCACGCTTCAGAACAATCTCCGATTGCTCTGCAGTAATGATTGCCGGACGTATCTGTCCGCGTCGTAACAGATTGATTCCCATGCCATCGCGTGTATTGAAACGCTTAAGTTCTTCTCCCCGAACGGAATAAAACATGGCTCCATCGGTTAGCGTGCCGTCAACATCCATAACGAAGACTTCAATAAGTCTGACTCTTTCATCGAGATTCACGTGACACCCCTGTCATAGTTTGGGCGGCAAAGTACGAATGATGCCTCATGGTGTTGTAATCTTGTGCCCATGCCAACCAATTATGTTCTCATTACGTTCGCCCTTCCAGAAGAGCAGAACGACCTCGCTATGGGCGTTTTGTCCGCCTATCCACTCATCGGCGTCGAGGAAGGCGTTGACGTCATTACTGCTTGCTTCGATCAAGATCTATGGCAGGATGAATGGGCCACCCAGATCCCGGCTGATCTTAAGGAGATGGGAATCACGACCTCGGTGGTTCACCAAGACGTCATTCCGGAGCAGAACTGGAACGCCGAATGGGAGCAAAGCATCGACCCTGTGGTTGTAAACGAGCGCATCACGATCGTCCCTGAATGGCGAGTAGACGAGGTCGATGCACCGTTGAAATTAATCATCACTCCGAAGATGTCGTTTGGTACCGGACACCATGCAACCACCCGCATGATGTGTATTCTGGTCGAAAAGTATGTGAAAAGGGGCGACGCATGGGTCGACGTCGGCACCGGTACAGGCGTCCTTGCAATTCTCGCAGCGAAACTCGGTGCTCGCGAAGTATTTGCATTTGATAACAACGAATGGTCGATCGATAATGCACGTGAAAACATCGATCGCAATGACGTAACTGCGCAGATCAGGCTCGAACAGGCAACACTGCAAGACATGCAATTACCACACTGTGACGGTATCGCTGCAAATCTGTACCGACACCTCGTTATTCCCTACGCATCTGCTTTTGTGAGCGCAGTACGTCCTGGCGGTACGATTCTCGTATCCGGCATCCTCAAGTATGATGCACAAGAAGTAACCGAGCCATTCCTCGCACTAGGCTGCACCCTTCTTGAGACCCTTACCGAAACAGAGTGGTGTGCTATTGCCTTAAGGGTACCGTGATCACGGACCCGCCAGTGCCCGATAAACGGAACAAGCGCATTGTGATAACAACAATGACAATTGCGTTTGCAGTGACGTTCTTTTTTCTCGTCGGGAGAGGTTCGACGTGTGAGCGTTACGAGAGAAAGATGGAGGGTCAGACCCTCATGCGTAATTACATCGACAGCATGAGAATGGAATCGGATAAGAAAAAGTCTAAAGAGTAGCGAGGGATAAGAAGAAGTCTAAAGAATAACGACGAACTGCACTGCGAGTGCTAGTTATACCAGTACTGCTGTCCGAAATAGTATACATCGTAACCATTTCTACCTTGTGTCACAAATGCAACGTCGCGTTGCGAACGACGTTCCAGATGGTCGCGCGCATCGTCCTCAGAAATCTCAGCAAATCGAGCCAGATCTCCAACAACCACACGTCCCCCATTCGAACGTATAAGTGCTCTTACGATGCTGTCGACACGTGACCGCTCTGACCGGAATTCCTTCAGGCTTGACACAAGCAGCCATCCACCACCACACATGTGCAGTGATGCGAGTACCATGCAGGTAAGCACGTCTTGAAAAGTAGCATCTCCACGATACCAGCCTGCTCCCCCAAAAAGGAAGTACACAAGACTGAAGATCGTAACCATGCTTCCGAGCAGATATTTGATCCGGTACATCATAGATACGCCTCAAACTTACAACGAGAATTCACTCCGTAACTTTGTGTTACAACAGCCTCCCCTAACCCGTGCACTCCATACAAACCGATTATAGTCGCCTGCTTCGCGCTCTTGCAGGTTCGCCGCAAGTTCTTCAGACAGCTGCTGCATTGACACAGGGAACGTCTGTAAGTGTCAAATCACTTCATGGTTCGGCCCTGTCTGTATTTGTGGCTTCTGTGTGGAGCATGGGGAATGCCGCATTCGTCGTCGTTACGCCCGACGATCGTTCGTGTTCCGAGATAACGCACGATCTGGGCATTCTTGTAGGAATTGACAATGTAGCAAGCATGCTTGCCGATGTGCGCCACAGTGCCGTTCAGACAGCCAATGCCATTCGACACGAACATGTAGACGCTCTTCAGCGATTCGGAGGGCACGCACGGTTGCTTCTTGTTGTGTCAGCGCCAGTGCTCACCTACCGCATTCCGTCGCAGGCTGACATGTCCACCGCATCTGTATCGTTAACGACGGGACAAACCGTCGACTTCGATGCGTTTGTCACCGAGCGATTGCTTCAGGGCTTTGAGCGAACAGACTACGTAGCAAAACCTGGTGACATTGCAGTACGTGGTGGAATCGTCGATCTTTTTCCAGGTGGCTGGGATAATCCTATCCGTCTTGAGTTCTGGGGTGATGCGCTCGAATCGATTCGCGAATTCGAACCAATGTCGCAGCGTTCAATACGCGAGCATCGTGATGTGCGCTTTCTCGGCCGCATTTTTCATCACGACGATGCCATCGTAACACAACACCTCATCGATCACCTTCGAGCCGATTGCATTATCGTGCGAGACCAGGCCGAGGTGATCGACAGCACAGTGCATAGCCTAGATGAGTCTATCGATCTTTCGTTGCTTTCATCACGTCCGTCACTTTCGATAAACTCCATTGGCGAACCCACGATTTCGATGAAGTCTAATGCGCAGCCGCCTTTCGCTGCAAGTATCGAGCAATTGTTACGGACGTTCAGAACGCTCGACAATAAGGGCGTCGAGGTTTTTATGGGCGCAGACGGACAACAGAATGTGCGCCGTATTCGCGAATTGTGCGAAGCTGTAGCTGAACAGATCGAAGAGGACAATACGGGATCTGCCGTTACTCTTCAGCGTGCACTCGATGACGTGCGATGGGTGTCGACGACACTTTCAAACGGCTTTGTGTGGGATGACTTTCAGATTGCGTGTTTTACCGAACACGAGGTATTTGCGCGCCAACGTGCGCAGGCCCGAGTTCGAAAAAGTAGCGGTGGAATTTCGATGCGCGAATTGCATCAGTTGCATCGCGGCGAGTATGTGGTGCACGCCGACAAAGGCATTGGACGTTTCGAAGCTCTCGAGACCATTCAAATCGGAGGCAGCGCGCAAGAATGCGTGCGTGTTGCATTTGACGGTGGCGACCTGCTCTACGTACACCTCAACTACATTCATAAGCTCAGCAAGTTTGCCGCTGAGGAGGGGGCTGTCCCCAAGCTCTCCAAGCTTGGGTCCGGGGAATGGGAACGCAAGAAGGCGCGCGCCAAGAAACGCATCAAGGACATTGCTCGAGAGCTTATTGCACTCTATGCAAAGCGCAAGGCGCAGCCTGGTTTTGCATTCGGTCCGGACACCGTTTGGCAGAAAGAATTCGAATCGTCGTTCCAATACGAAGACACACCAGACCAGGCGCGAGCAACTTCTGACATCAAGGGCGACATGGAGCTTGCCACTCCAATGGATCGACTCATTTGCGGTGACGTTGGATTCGGCAAAACAGAGGTTGCAATTCGAGCTGCCTTCAAGGCAGCTCAGTCGGGTAAACAGGTTGCAGTCCTCGTCCCTACAACCATTCTCGCGCAACAGCACTTTCTAACCTTTTCCGATAGGTTGCATCGGTACCCCGTGAAGATCGCAGTGCTCTCACGCTTCAAGAGCAAGGCAGAACAAAAGGTCGTGCTTGAGCAGCTCGAAAAGGGCAACGTCGACATCATCATTGGCACACATCGTCTGCTCAGCAAGGATGTAGTCTTTCGAAACCTCGGGTTACTTATCGTCGACGAAGAACATCGCTTTGGTGTAGCCGCAAAAGAAAAACTGCGTGCAATCAAGGTAACCGTCGACACACTTACGCTGACTGCGACGCCAATTCCTCGGACCCTGAATTTTTCGCTCATGGGTGCGCGCGATCTTTCGGTTATCGAAACTCCACCGCGCAATCGACTACCAATACGCACAGACATTCTTGAATGGGATGACGATGTCTTAAGTACGGCCTTGCTTCATGAACTTGAGCGATCGGGTCAGGTATTTATCGTTACCGACCGAATAAGCGACATCGAGAAGATCAAGCGACGCGTAGAAATGCTCGTGCCTGCGTTGCGTGTTGCTATGGCGCACGGACAGATGGAAACATCCGTACTCGAAGACACAATGGAAGCGTTTCTCGAGCGCAAATACGATGTGCTTGTCGCGACGAAAATTATTGAGTCCGGACTCGACATCCCCAACGCCAACACCATCATCATCATTAACGCCGACAACTTCGGCCTGGCTGAGCTTTATCAGTTGCGTGGTCGCGTTGGACGTTCGAACATTCAAGCCTTCTGTTTTCTTGTCATCCCCCCAGTGCATACGCTTTCGCGCACATCACTGCGCCGGTTGCAGGCTCTCGAAGAATTCACAGACCTAGGTAGTGGCTTCCAGCTTGCTATGCGTGACCTTGAAATTCGTGGGGCAGGCAATCTTCTTGGGGGTGAACAGAGTGGCTTCATCATGGAAATGGGATTTGAACTCTATCAGAAAATCCTCGAAGAAGCCGTCGGTGAACTCCACGAAGAAGAATTTGGCGATCTATTCAAAGGACGTCCAACCTCTCGAGCACAATTCGCAAACGACGATGTTGCAATCGAACTCGACGTCGACGCACTTCTTCCAAAGTCGTACATTCCAACCGACACTGACCGATACGACGCTTATAAACGACTTTACAATGCCGATAACGACCTCGAAGTCGACACCGTCTTCGGGGAATTGCGCGATCGTTTTGGTGCCCTTCCACAGGAAGGCGAAGAACTGCACTTTGCTGTCCGACTGCGTATTGCCGCCCTGCCACTCGGATTTGTTCGAATCGCCCTTAAAGAAACCACGTTGTTACTCGAACTGCCACCCGATTCCCAAGCCGCTTACTACGAACGTGCCTTCCCTCGCCTACTGGCCGCAATCACTGCTATGCCCAATGCACGCTTCACACAAAACGGAAAACGCCTCTTTGTAAACGTCGAACTCGGCCGCAGAGAAGAAGCAGTTGCTGTTCTTCATCAACTCACAGAGGCTCTACATGCACCGGGCGACGAGGCTCCTTCATTAGGAGTAGAGTCTCATCCATCGGGAGACGAGTTGTGATACGCATGTTGTCCGTCGAAACTTCGGGTGCAACATGCGGCGCTTGTATCAGCATCGACGGTGTGTTAACAAGCATGTCTGAAGTGTACCGCATAAACGTGCATGAAGAGCAACTCGAACGATGTGTTGCCAACGCTCTGGAGACTTCGGCACTGTCCATTAGCGACATCGATGTGATTGCGGTGTCAGCCGGACCCGGCTCGTTCACCGGACTCCGCATAGGTGTTTCGTTCGCTAAAGGCTTGTGTTTTGACGGCTCAATAAAGCTCCTCGGAATCGACACGTTAGAGTCGTGTGCATGGGCTAGTCGTGAAGTGGCGATTGCTACAGGTAACACTACCATCCATTGCCTGATACCATCACACCGTGACCTCTTCTATCTAGGTTCGTACGCTGTCAGCGATAGTGGACTCATTCCTTCGCATCCCAATGCTGCACTGCTTCCTACAGATGCTGTCGTCGAGTTACTTCCGTTAGTAACGTGCCGTGAACGAATAACTGACGGTCTTTTGTGTGGTCCGGGAGCCCCTTCGCTTGCCCCATACGCCATCAGCGGTCTTACGCGATTGTCATCGCGCTTCGTTGCTCTCGCCGCGTGGAAACGTCTCGAAACGCATCCGTCTGTGTTTGACAATGCAGGCACCTTCGAACCTATGTACAGACAAGAGTGGGTGAAGCCGTAAGTTTGCGGCATGATTGAACGCTACACCCGTCCGGATATGGGGGCCATCTGGTCCGACCAGAATCGCTTTTCGATATGGCTTGAAATTGAAGTACTTGCATGTGAGGCACAGGCCGAGCTTGGTGTTATCCCGGCCGAAGCAGCCAGAGAGATTCGCGAGAAAGCAAACTTTGATGTAAAGCGTGTGCTCGAAATCGAAGAGATTACAAAACACGATGTAATTGCGTTCACGACAAACATTGCCGAGTATGTTGGACCCGCAGCGCGCTACGTGCACCTGGGCATGACGTCGAGCGATGTACTCGACACGGCACTAGCTGTGCAGCTCAAGCAAGCCGGTGAGCTGTTACTCGCCGATCTTATTACACTGCGTGATGTGCTTGCTCGCAGGGCGAACGAATTCAAATACACGCTGACGATTGGTCGCACGCATGGCATCCATGCCGAGCCAACAACGTTCGGATTAAAACTTGCGCTGTGGTACGAAGAATGTAAACGCTGCATCGAAAGAATGCAACGCGCAATCGATACCGTCGGCGTTGGTATGATTTCCGGAGCCGTTGGCACCTATGCGCACATGTCGTCGGATGTCGAAGTATATGTGTGCAAACACCTCGGCCTTAAGCCTGTTGCTGTAAGTACACAGGTCATTCAGCGCGACAGGCATGCCGAATACATGTGTACGCTGGCAATCGTAGGATCTTTCCTCGAAAAGATTGCTACCGAAGTACGACACTTACAACGCACAGAAGTGCGCGAAGCAGAAGAGTTCTTTTCTAAGGGGCAAAAAGGGTCTTCGGCAATGCCGCATAAACGCAACCCTATTGTAAGCGAGCGTCTGTGCGGTCTCGCGCGATTGCTTCGTGCAAACGCAATGGCTGCTCTCGAGAACAATGCATTGTGGCACGAACGTGATATATCGCATAGTTCGGTGGAACGTGTGATTTGTCCGGACTCTACAATAACCCTCGACTACATGCTCCATCTTGCTACTAACCTTGTTGATAAACTTGTTGTATATCCAGACACAATGCGTACGAATCTCGATGCGTCGAACGGACTCTCCTTCTCACAAACCGTTCTGCTCGCTCTTGTACACAAGGGTCTTTCGCGCGAGGATGCGTATGCACTTGTGCAACGCAACGCCATGCGCACATGGGAAACCTCGGTTCCGATGCGCCTAACGCTCGAAACCGACCCAGAAATGCTTGCCCACCTAAGCCTCGTGGAACTCGACGCATTGTTCGACGACGCCCACATGCTTAAGAACGTCGACGCCATCTTTGTCCGTTGCGGCCTCTAACATGCCGGTAATCTCAAACCAGTGACGGTATTCTCAAGGATCACAGAATGACACTTGTCCTGATAGTTGGCTGCATTGTGTCGGCTGTATTCACTTTTGGTTTTTTTTTCAGCCCCGTGCCGGAGGCGCCCCTTACTAACGTAAGCGGTAGGCAGATGATGATTAAGAAAGCGCTGGACGGCAAACTGCTTGCAGGACAATATTGTCAATCGTGCCACTTGCTGCCCGAGCCCGAGATGCTCGATAAGGCGACGTGGTTGGCAAAGGTGTTTCCGATGATGCGGACGTACATGGGAATGGATCCAGTTGCAAAGCGCGAGACTTTGCCGCACGACCTGCAGGCATTTTATCCGACGTTTCCGGCAATGACAGAAGACGAGTGGTTTGCCGTAGCTTCCTATTTCATTGATAGCGCACCTGCAGTGCTGCCAAGGCCAGCACACGAACCGATTAGTCCGACACTTGCATTGTTTACAGTCGACACAAACACCGTGCATGTTCAGCCGCCGATGACAACAATGGTGATGATTGATGTGAAGCAACACCGATTAATTATTGGCGATGGGTCGTTGAATCGACTACTCATTACGAATGAAGCCGGTAATCTTGAGCAGGCTATCGAAATGCACGGTCCACCATCGAGCGTTGCGTTTGGAAAAGACGCATGGTATGTGTCCGATATGGGTAAGCTCTTGCCGCACGATTCTGCAATAGGCTCGGTAATGAAAATCACATGGCAAGGCTCGACGCCTACCGTCACCAAGGTGCTCGATACATTGCGACGTCCGAGTCATGTTGCTGTCGCAGACATGAACGCCGATGGACGCGAAGACCTCATCGTGTGTGAGTACGGGAACCTCATTGGACGCTTTGGGTGGTATGAAATTCCGGCTGGACGCAAGCCGCGATATCATGAACTCATTCCGCGTCCAGGCGCAATACGGTCTGTCATCCGTGACATTAATGCCGATGGCAAGCCCGACATCATTGTACAACTCGCCCAGGCACGAGAGTCGATTGTGGCATTTATGAACAAAGGCAAGGGTCGGTTCGAGGAACAGGAGCTACTTGCGTTTCCCCCGTCCTACGGCTCGAGTGGGTTCCGCTTTGTAGATGCAGACGGTGACAATTTTCCAGACCTGCTCGTCACGTTCGGCGATAATGGCGACTACGACTTGCCGCCGTATAAGCCGTATCACGGTGTTGCCTTATACTCGAATAGCAGAACTACGACGTTCAGTCGCACGTGGTTTGTACCGATGGACGGGGCTTACGGAGCAGATCTTCGAGATTTCGATGGTGATGGCGATAATGACTTGTTTGTACTGGCGTATTTCGCACGCTTCGATGACGGACCCGGAGCAACGCTACGCATTTACGAAAATCAATTAGGCAAATGGAGCGCTTCGACAACACGAGAGGCAATGCTCGGACGCTGGATGACGTATGATGTCGGTGACTTAGACAACGATGGTGATGAAGACGTTGTCCTAGGCAATGTCTCACTGGGTCCGGGTATAGCCTCTGAAGAACTCACCAATTCGTGGGTTGCAGCGGGACGTACGTTTCTTGTATTGCGAAATCATCGCAGTCGCTAGCGGAATCCTCGAACCGAAACTAGCCGTCGATGCATTATCGTAACCACAACACCATTGTGCGTGGCATACCATGCGCCATAAGTGTCAGATACAGTTCTCGTGCTGGTTTTGTTTTCAGCGAAAGCACTGTTGTACCTCTTTCATTTGAAAGCGCAGTAACACCCGTTTCATATGAAAGTGCTGCGTCGAGCCTCTTGCCAACCATATCGAACGCGCCAATCACTACTGCACTTGTGTTAATTCGGAACGTAACGTCGTCAACACGCTCGATGCTGATAACACCACCCCAGGGGTCGAACAAACGCGATCGTCCGCCTGCAACACAGACCCCAGTCAGCCGGAACACACCACGCCGTTCGACAACAACATCTGCTTCATCTGCATGCACTGAGTCGAGTACCAGTTCACTTGTATCAGCATCACCAAGCACGCATCGATAACTAATGGACTCTGAGGTCGATGCGGGTTCACCCAACGATAAAATAAACGCTACCGATGATAATCGCTTCGAGTATTCCGCTGTGAGGGTGTTGGGTACCAACAATGACGCCCGTGAAGTAAGTCTGCCTCGTAGGTTTACAGGCTGCGCAAGTGTGTCGTACGTGTATGCACGCACGACGATGTGCACGTTCTCGCCTGGACGTCCCGATGCATCGTTCACTGACAGAAAAATGCGTGGACGCTTTCCGGGTGTACGTCTCACGTGTACATGCACCGAATCGGCGTATGCACATCCATCGGCGGACCGCAATTGAAGTTTAATCCATGTCGATTTGTCAAGGGGCTGCGTTAGTAACGTATCAGAGCCATGTATGATAGAGGCTATGTCGCCTGGACTAATTGGATTCACTAGTACACTTGCAACACTTGCCCTTCTTTCATGCATTGGTTGTTCCGAATAGCGTTGCATGGCAAGGTGTCCGGTGCCACCCTGTGCTCCATCATGCATACTTTCACACGGGCTTACAACACCCGATTGGCCTCTAACACTAGCTAGGCCTGCCACTCCACTACGAACATCTGTAATAGTCGTGGCCATCGGTGTAGTGTTTGTAAATCCAACACGTCCTCCTGAACCGCTACCACCAGCACCAAAACAGTAAAGACGTCCGAGTGTATTGCCACCGTCTCCTCCATGCGCTTCTACATGCAGACTACCAATAATTGTATCGGTATCAATCATCAC